>Ga0182745_1000318_pt1 | contig 56626 bp, 48 predicted proteins | sample eDN3rd30CKraftBY_FD_128523 | JGI IMG/M metagenome (GOLD analysis project Ga0182745, IMG submission 128523) | Enriched backyard soil microbial communities from Emeryville, California, USA - eDNA 3rd pass 30_C Kraft BY (version 2) (version 2) | ecosystem: Environmental > Terrestrial > Soil >... | reverse complement strand
GGAACAGCAGAAGCTGTACCGCCGCTATTCCGGCTACCCGGGCGGACTTGTGGAAGTTGGCGCCACCAAAGTAAGAGCGGAACGCCCGGATCGCCTGATCCTGTTGGCGGTTCGTGGCATGCTACCGAAGACGAAGCTCGGCAAGCAGATGCTGCGTAAACTCCGCGTTTACCCTGGCCCTGTTCACAAGCAGCAGGCACAGCGCCCCACCGCAGTCGCCAGCGTCGAATAGACGCTGCGTTCAGCGGATTAGATTTCTCCGGAATGAGCAATGGCTTGCGATTCCGGCAACGGCACATAACCGAAGCGGACCGCGTGACAGTGCAGCGCGGCAAATGTTCGATTTCAAGGAGCTTGAGTGGCAACGGCGTTTGTTCAGTATTTGGGTACCGGTCGACGGAAGTCGGCAATCGCTCGTGTGTTTTTGCGTCCCGGCGAAGGCAAAGTGGTAGTTAACGGTCGCGGCCTGTCGGAATATTTCCCTTCGGAAATGTCCCGCGGACTGGTGAAGCAGCCGTTGCTTGCCGTTGAAATGCTGGACCGCTTTGACGTGTTGATCAACGCGCACGGTGGCGGCGTTGTCGGCCAAGCGGGCGCTGCCCGTCTGGGTATCGCACGCGCTCTCTGTGTGTTCAATCCGGAATTGCGTGGCAAGCTGAAGTCCAATGGCTTCCTGCGTCGGGATCCCCGTATCCACGAGCGCAAGAAGTACGGACAGAAGGGCGCACGCAAACGCTTCCAGTTCTCGAAGCGCTAGTCCGATACGTTTTCTTGTGGAGGCTTCGCCGGCAAACGAAGCCTCCACGATTCTCTGCCTTGGGCGCCTCGGGTGCGCATTCCTTACGTTCCCTCCGCTTGTTCTCCTCCCTCGCCTCTTCCGGCGCGTGAGCCACGCGGTAGCCCCTCGGTGGATGAGGTGTCGCCAAAACATCCTGTTTGGCCATCAACCCCGGTTGATGTTAACGACGCCCACCCGTACTTTGCCGCAAAAGTCCAAAATTAGGGAGACCTCATGCCTCAAATCACCATGAAGGAACTGCTCGAAGCGGGCGTTCACTTCGGTCACCAGACCAAGCGTTGGAACCCGAAGATGAAGGAATATATCTTCGGCGAGCGCAATGGCATTTACATCATTGACCTGCAGAAGACCCTCAAGCTCTTCAAGGAAGCCATGCGCTTCGTGGGCGAAGCCGCCATCCAGGGCAAGAATGTTCTGTTCGTCGGCACCAAGCGCCAGGCGCAGGAAGCCATTGCGGAAGAAGCCAGCCGCGCCAACATGTACTACGTGAACAGCCGCTGGCTGGGCGGTTTGCTTACCAATAACGTAACCATTCAGCAATCCATCAAGCGCTTGCGCGAATTGGAACGTATGGCCACTGAGGACGACTACGCCGGCCGTCCGAAGAAGGAAATTGTACGCCTGGAACGCGAACGCAAGTCTCTTGAGCAGAATCTGGCTGGCATCAAAGACCTACAGGGTTTGCCGGATGTGATGTTCGTGATCGATTCGTCGAAAGAGCACATTGCCGTGCGTGAAGCCCGCAAGTTGGGTATTCCCGTGGTAGGCATTGTCGACACCAACTGCAATCCGGAAGACGTCGACTACCCGATTCCGGGCAACGACGACGCGCTGCGCGCGATTCGTTTGTTCGCCAGCAAGATTGCCGACGCCTGCATCGAAGGCCGCGCACTGGCGACCGAACAGGACTTCGGCGCTGGCGCCACCGGTGAGGAGGGGGATGACGAAATGATCGACTTCACCCAGTACACCGATCCGGAATACTCGACCCAGTTGATGAAAGAAACCCAAAGCAAGCTGGCAGCCGCGGAAGCAGCCGCTGAGGCAGCCGCTTCCGAAGCAGACCCTGCCGCTGCTACCGCAGCGCCTGCGGCAACGGAAGAGGACGACAAATACTCGCAATACGTGGCTGACGACGAATAACGCATTCGCGGCGTCGTTGAACTTTGAACCTGATAGACATCCAGAGGTCCGATTGTATGGCGGAAATTACAGCTCAACTCGTAAAAGAACTACGTGAGCGAACCGGTGCTGGCATGATGGAGTGCAAGAAGGCGCTTCAGGAAGCCAACGGAGATATTGCCGAGGCGGAAGTGATTCTGCGCAAGCGTGGTATTGCCGCGGCTGCGAAGAAGGCTTCTCGTGCGACCCGGCAGGGTTTGATCGGCTCCATCCAGAGCGAAAACGGCAAGTTGGGTGTTCTGGTGGAAGTGAATTGCGAAAGCGACTTTGTCGCCCGCAACGAAGACTTCCAGGCCTTTGTGGCTTCCATTGCACAGCACGCAGCGCAGAACGGCCCTTATCAGGCTGGTGACGCTGGTGTGGCCCAGTTGTTGGCCCAGCCCTTTGCGGGTGACTCCTCCATTACCGTGGAGCAGATGATTGCCAACAACATCGCAAAGGTTGGCGAAAACCAGGGTGTGCCCCGCCTCGCGGTCTATGCCTTGGGTGAAACCAGCGGCGCGGCAGAAGGCGCATTGGGCATCTACATTCACCCGGGCGCTCAGCTCGGTGTGCTGGTGGAAATCAGCGCCACCAAGCCGGAATCCAGCGCGAACGTTGAATTGCAGGACTTGGCGAAGGACTTGGCCATGCAGATTGCCGCTGCCGATCCACAGTTCATCCGTAAGGAAGACGTGGACGAGGCGACCATGGCGAAGGAAGTCAACATCCAGCGCGATCGCGCCCTGGCGGAAGGCAAGCCCGAGAAGATGCTGGACCGCATCGTCGAAGGCCGCCTGAGCAAGTTCTACGAAGAAATCTGCTTGTTGGAGCAGCCCTTTGTGAAAGAAAACTCTGTTTCCATCGGACAGCTGGTGGCACAGAAGGCAAAGGCCCTGAACGACACATTGCAGGTAGTACGGTTCTCCCGATTCAAGGTCGGCGACACCCTACCGCAAAGTGAAACAACAGAAGAGTAAGAACCCCAAAGAGCCTCCCCCAGGGGAGGCTCTTTTTTTTTGCTTCTGTTACCGATCCGGCAATGCCGGTTCCCTACCCCCGACATTGCATACTGGAATCTGGTACCCCCTGTGACACGACAAGCTGTGACACCACAACCTGTGAAATACCAACGTATTCTTTTGAAACTGAGCGGAGAGGCCCTCGCCGCGAACCAGCAGTTCGGTTTGAACCCCGAGCGCGTCGCTGAATTGGCCACAGAAATCAAAGAAGTTTGGGAAACCGGCGTCGATATCGGCATGGTGGTCGGCGGCGGCAATTTCTTTCGTGGCGTAGCCGCGGCAGCGCGCAGTATGGACCGCGTGACCGCTGACCACATGGGCATGTTGGCAACCGTCATTAACGCCCTGGCCATGCAGGATGCCCTGGAAAAGGTGGACGTCCCCGTGCGGGTGATGACAGCCATCCACCTGCAGCAGGTCGCCGAGCCCTACATTCGCCGTCGCGCCATGCGGCACCTGGAAAAGCGCCGCGTGGCCATCTTCGCTGGCGGAACATCCAATCCCTACTTTTCCACCGATACCGCGGCGGCTCTGCGTGCGCTCGAAATTCAAGCGAACGTCGTCATAAAGGCCACCGGCGTCGATGGCGTGTATGATAAAGATCCGCGGAAGCACGCGGACGCGGTGCGCTATGAAACGATCAGCTACCAGAACGTGCTGGCTCAGGCCCTGGGCGTGATGGACGCGAGCGCTGTGGCCATGTGTCGTGATAACAAGCTTCCCATTGTGGTTCTAAATCTGAGCGGTCGTGGAAACATCAAACGCGCGGTGGAAGGCGAAGCCATAGGCACGCTGATCGCGGACTAAGCGCAAACCCGCAGCAGAATCCCACAGACCTTGCTAGCGCCAACGCCCGTTGGTGCGTCATGCTATTGGATTGAGAGGTGAATAAACGTGCAGTTTGAATCAGTGAAAGAGGTGGTGGACCAAGCACGCAGCCGCATGGACAAGGTTCTGGCCGACATGCAGCATGCAGTTTCAATCATCCGCACCGGCAGAGCGACCATCCACCTGCTGGAGCCAGTCCGCGTCGACTATTACGGCACCCCGACCCCAATCAATCAGGTAGCCACGCTGCATGTGCCCGAGCCGACAATGATCACGATTCAACCCTGGGATGCCAGCCAGATTCGTGCCATCGAACGGGCCATTATGGAAAGTGACCTGGGTTTGAATCCGTCGAACGACGGAAAGATGATCCGGCTGCCGGTACCCGCGCTCAACGAAGAGCGCCGCAAGGTGCTCGTAAAACAGTTGCAGGGAACGACGGAAGACCACCGAGTCTCCGCCCGTAATATCCGCCGCGACTCTAATGACGGCTTGAAGAAGTTGCTGGCGGAAAAACTCATCAGCGAAGACGATGAGAAGCGCGGCCTGGAAGAAATCCAGAAGCTTACAGACGCCTGCATCGCCAAGGTGGATGCTACCGCCAAAGCAAAAGAAAAAGAGATCATGGATATCTAGGCGACTACATCAAGCCACTTCAGGTGGAGAATCGCGCAACAGAAAAGGCCTCCCGTCTGGGAGGCCTTTTCTGTTGCTGGTCTTACGAAGTTTAGCGTTTCAAAGAAGAGGACGATTAGTCCTCCTCTTCTTCCTCTTCCTCTGGCAGTGCCTTTGTCGGAACTGCGACGATGTTGCTGACATACCAACTCTGGTACACGGTCAGCTGCGAGAGGTTATTGGTAGGCGCGCTAGTCGGCGGGATAAGCGTAATCTCGTAGAGCCCAAAAGTATCGGGCTTGGCTATCGCAGATATCACCGTGTTTGTCAGACCGGTTATCGACGAATCCAATTGCTCACTGAGTTCGTGGAAGTTAGAGCCGGTATAGCGCTGGCCCGTCTTCAGCAACTGATTATCGCCGTCATTCTTGAGGGTTCCCAAGCCAGTGGCATAGACCACCACAGGAGCACCCGCTTCGAGTGGGTTTTCTGGGGTTACCGGAGCCCCCGCCACATTGGCGCCACCCAGGGTATCGCGGGTCGCTTGCACACTGAGATTAGCGCCTTCTGTAGCGCTAGCCTCAATCTTGATGGTGCCGTTGATTTCCGTTCCGGCTTGGCGGGCCATCAGCAGGATACGGGTGAAGAAGGCCGTGGGATAGGCCTCGACTTCCGCATCTGTGTTGATCAGAGCAATCAGTTTCGCACGAATCTTGAGATTGGTCTGGTTCATCTCGTCGATGGTGCGGACCTCTTCCGTATCGTTCGAGTTGTTCTCTGTGTCATTAATTTGAACGATATCTTCTTCCAGGACCTCGTATTCATAGGTTCGATCCTGAATCTTGATGGTGATGTCGTCTCCGGCTTTCGCGGCGCCATCAATGAAGATCACAGCGGAAGCGCGGCTGGAGGCGTGGAAAGCGATCGCCTTGCGGGGTTCCGCACTGAAGTCCGCAAAGATACCTGGGTTCTGTGCGATCAGCGGAACAGCAATGGCGGCGCTGCGCTCCACGCGCTGGTCTGAGAATTCAGTGCGCACGTAGCAACTGGTGCTAAAGCTATCGGCAAATTCAAACGGCATCTGCGCGTTGATCTGCGTGGGAGAAATATACAACAGGGGAATGGAGTGGCCGTCACAGATAACCTCAACCCCACCCAACGTGCGGGGAAGGAACTCGCCAGACATGTCGGCCGCCATTTCGTTTTCCGCCAGACGTTGGCCGAAGATCGAGATCAAGGAGCCAATTCCGATCTTGGCGGCATCTCGTCCGCCAGCAAGCGTTGCACCGCTGGTCGCCACGGTAATAGCGGTACTCGTTGGGCCAGTGACCTCCATAGTGATGTTGTCCCCGTCTGGACCGCCTTCGCGCGCCGTCAGTACAACAGATGCGGCCGAAAGGTTGGCAATGGCAAGCACTCGGTCGTCCCCACCATCCTTGTTGATCTCTTCTACCAAACCGTTAACCAGGCCATTGACGTCGTCATCGGCAGGAACTTTAAACTTGTACTCGACCTCGTCCACAACCTCCGTGTAGCCGGTTGGCAACACAGTTTGGGTGCCAATGGTTATCGTAATCTCCTCATCCTTCTTGAGCGTTCCGCTGAAGGCAATAGTGCCAATCGCGCTGACCGTCAAGCTGGCGGCGTTACGAACAGCCGTCCGAGGGACCTTCAACTCACCGGGGGTGTAAACCAGAACACGGCGGTTGAATGCGTCTGGCACGAAGAGATTGAGGCCGTCCGTCGCCAAGCTCAGTGGCGTACGAATGATATCGACAGCAGACCGCAGCTGCGAGTTCACATCCTCGCCAAAGATCGGTACCGAATCCGACACGATATTGCGGAACTCATCCGGCTGGCCCAGGGCCACATCGGCACTCGCGCCGTTGGCGACAGGAATGTTGTTGAAGACCAGTACGCGGTCGTTGCCGCCATCTGCGACGAACAGGCGTCTTCCATCGGAAAGGGCGAAGCGCGGGCTACTGATGGTTGCGGCACAACGCGTTGGATAGGTCGGTTCATCATCATCATCCACACCATTCGAGGCACACAGGCGGGTGGAGTTGTTGGAAAGCCGGGATTCGGCGCTTGCCAGATCCGGTTGCCCAATCACGATATCGGCCGGTTGGTTATTCGATGTCGGAATGGCGTTCCAGATCATAATCCGGTTGTGTCCGAGATCAGCCACATAGAGACGAGTTCCGTCCGACGTCACCGAGACCGGGTTCAGCATGTTGCTGGCGGAAACCGGGATGGCGTCATCAAGAAGATTCGGCGGACGCGTGGTTGTCAGGTCAGGCTGTCCAAGCACGACGTCAGGAGCCTGGGCGTTGCTGGTGGGGAAGGTATTCCAAATGAGCACGCGGTGATACAGGGTATCGGCCACAAAAAGGCGTTCGCCCTGAATCCAAACGCCCTGTGGAGCCCGAAACTTCTTCGCGGAAGCGGATAGCGATGTGGTGCCGGTGGTGAAATTCTCCTGTCCAAGCACAATATCCGCAGGGGCGCCGTTGGAGGTCGGAATAGAGTTCCAAATCAGGACACGGTTGTTATCGGTATCACCGACGACGATACGGCGGCCATCGGAATGCACATAGTTCGGTTGACGAAGACCGGTGGCCGTGATGTTGTAATCCCGGGTTTCGAAATCCGGCTGCCCGAGGACATTGTCCGGTACGCCGCCACACACCCGGCAACGGCGGGAGTCGTCTTGTGTGAAATGCGCATCAGGGGCGGGAAGAAAGCTGTTGACCCGATAGATGCCGACGCGATGGTTCGCGGGAATAGCGCCAACGCGATTGGCTTCCGCCACAAAAAGTCTGCCATCGGCATAGGCAACGCCGCCAGCGGCGCCAAGCAGAGTTTGGGACGCCTTCCAAACGTTGTTGTCTTCATCGATCGGCACAACATCCTGCGCGTCGAAGCGAGGTTGCCCGATAACGTAACGAGCCCCCTGACCTTGTTGGAAGCCGGGGCCTGCGTTCTGATTCTGACCGAATGAGAACAAGGTGGAAACGAGCGCGAGAAAGCCAATGGTGAAGCAACGCATGGAAAAATGCCTAATCTTTGATGATATCAGTACCGCGTGGGTCAGCCGGGAATGGCATGCCTCTACCGGATTTGTGTCCAAAGGACTTTCAATGGATTCGCGCGGCCTGCTCAGAGAGCCAAGTCCGCCCGGATTTCGGGAAACGCGGTTCATGAAGGCTTGCGAGCCGTAACCGCGTAGTCCAGGAAACCGAAGAACTGTTGACGGAAAGACTCGGGTATGGGTTTCAACCCGTCGAATTCCAAATCCGCCGGATGTAAACCCGCTACCTGAATCTGCTGAAATCCTTGTTCCTCCAGCAGATAGCTGGCCAGTTCCGAAGGCACTGGACGAACGTGGGTAGGATCCAGGTAGAAATAAGTCGCAAAAATCGCCAGGCAAGCCGGGTTCGGCGTTTCGAAAACCAGCACTCCCCCAGGCCGTAGAACGCGCCAAGCAAGAGCGATCAGACGGGAAAGGTCGTAAGGCGACATGTGCTCGATGACATGAGCGCTGAAGATGCCGCCAGCGGAGGATTCGGGTTGCGCCTCCAGAAAATCAAACAGATCCAGCGCCTGCACCTGATAGCCGGCCCCCCGCGCGGTCAGCACCAGTTCGGTATTGGAATCAACACCAACGGCTTCAATGCCAGCCTCTGCCAGCAGCCCGAGAAACTCGCCGCTTCCGCAGCCAAGATCGAAAACCGGAGTCTGCTTTTGAAAGGTATCGACATGAACCCGAAGCTTTTCCCGTACCGATGCCGCGGAGCCACGAAACCGCTCGGAAAACCGCACGGAATCAAAAAACGCCTGCGGCGGCGCAATGGCTGCAGCTGCGGTTTGCGCTGCGGCTTCCACATCCACCTGGGCCCCCTGGCGGGCAAGCACCGCACCCACCCGCTGACGCAGCAGAACCAGTTCTTCGTGAATCTTGTGTTCCAGTTCGGCTCGACCCTCGGCCACCAGGGTCTGCACGGCAGCTTGCGAGGAAACCTCAGCCTGCTGCGCACGGCGTTCCAGCGTCTGTTTCAGGTCGGCATCTAGCAGAGCAATCCGCTGCATGAAGGCGTTTTGCACATCGGCAAGTGCACGAAGCAGGCGAATGTCTTCCCGGTCACGTTCACCGGCGCGACGCTGCGCGTCGGCAGCCTGCTCATCAAGGCGCAGCTTCACACGCTCCAGTTCCTGCTCAAGGTCCGTGACCATTCGCTGCAGAGTGGCTTCACGAAGCGAAGCCGACGCAACGACGGTATCTACCTCCCGGGTAATTTCATCGTGCAGATGGGAAGACTGCGCGTGAATCTGGGAACTGAGGGAATCCGTAGCTTGGCGAAGGCGCGCATCGGCCTCTTCGCGAACCTGAGAGATCTCCGCAGCCGCAGATTCCACCCGGTTGAGACGGACGCTGGCGGCGACCAAAGACCGGTTTACCGCGTTGAGAGCATCCATGGCTTCAGTCAGAGCCCGTACAGAGGCGTAGTTAAAATCGACTTGGTCCCGGACGAACCACCCCAGAGACCGAGCGATTTGCCGCTTCGCCGTTTGAATCAGAGAGTTTAGTCCACCAGCGGGCCTCGGGTTTACCTTGCCGATAGCCGCGACCTTGCCTTCGGCAGCATCCCGCGCATGGAACAAGGGCAGCAAATCCGCCAAGGGAAGCGCTTCCACGCCCTCCACTTCGCTATCGGAGCTGGGGTATTGCTGCTCGACACGCTTGCGTAGCGCCTCTATTTCTTCCTGAACTGCCTGTATCGATTTCGCCACGTCTATTACTTATTCTGTCTTGCCATCCCAGGCTATTGTCTTAACTCTGGCGTCTCCACGATGCGGTGACCTTTGTGGAAATGCCACCACGCGGCGTGAAGTCGCCGATAACGGTGATGCTCTCTGGCTGGAGGGCGTCGACCAGATCACGCAAAATGCGATTCACCGCATTCTCATAGAAGATACCGAGGTTCCGGTAAGCCAGGATGTAAAGTTTAAACGACTTCAATTCGAAACAGACATCACCGGGCACATAACGAATGGTCAGTTTACCGAAATCCGGCAGACCCGTCTTGGGGCACACGGAGGTAAATTCCGGGACAACGGTTTCAATCTCATAGCCTTGGAACTGGCTTGGCCATGTTTCGATCGCGGGCAGCGGCGTATCGATGCCGCTCCGTGCGTGCTCGTCTGTATAATCTGTGCTCATTGCTAAAATCCTTGATGGTTCAGGCGACGCCCTGGCCTGTGTAGAAGAACGCCCCTCTTCGTCGTGCGCTAGATGGCCTCGAACTCGCCATCCACGTGACGCGCTAATAGATCCAGGAAAAGACCCACATCAGTAATCACAGGCAACAGTTGGCCCGTGCCCCGATCAGAAATCTTGGTCGCCACGGCCGGATTGATATCCACACTGATGATCTTTACCCAACTGGGCAGCATATTGCCTACAGCGATCGAGTGCAGCATGGAGCCCAAGCACAAGACCACCCCAGCCGTGCGCAACCTCTCTGCATACAGATCCTGCGCGCGATTCATATCCGTGACCGTATCAGGCAGAGGGCCGTCGTCACGCAGACTACCCGCCAGGACAAACGGGACCTGATGCCGGATGCACTCATACAGAATGCCACGGGTCAGCACGCCCTGTTCCACGGCGCCAGCGACACCACCCGAATGGTAAATCTTGTTAATTGCCCGCATATGATTGCGGTGGCCATGCTCTTCCAGACGTCCATCCGCCAAACGTACGCCCAGCGACGTACCCAACAGGGCCGCCTCAATATCGTGTACGCCCAGGGCGTTGCCAGCCAGAAGGGATTGCACCAATCCGGCGCGGATGAGACGGGATACTGGCGCGACGCCCCCCGTGTGAACCACCACCGGCCCGGCAACAATCACCACATCCTTACCCTGCAAGCGGGCTTGGCGCATCAATTCCGCCGTCTGCCGGACGGCCATCTCCACCTGGCGTTCGGAACTGACGCCGTTGGACATAAAGGCAAACGAATGACGATCACGTTCCTTTGAGCCCGGCAGAACCCGAACGCCACGAAGGCCCACAACAATACGGTCACCCGCGCGCAGATCACGCAGGCGGCGCGCGTAGGCAACTCCGTCCCGCACCACCAACATGGCGTCCATGCGTTGCTCGCGCACCTCTACCCATTCACCGTTCACGCGGACCAACGTACGGTGGTTGGTGGAGGAATAGAAGTCTTCCGGCGCACAGCAATCCCGTTCCACGGTGGCAAGGGTCGCGTCCGCCGTATCCACCGGATAGCAGCCCTTTGAGCTCAGGTGCAGCAGCAGGGCATTCATCGCCTCGTGCGTAGGGGTAGCCACGCGCAGGCGCAGATAGGACGGATCATCGTTCGTTCGGCCAATACGGAACTCGTCCACTTCGAAGCGGCCGCCGTTCTGCACCACTTCATCGAATACCAGTTCCAGAATCTGAGAATCGATCAGGTGACCTTCGGCCTCCACCGTTTCCTGGAAAGGAAAGCGCAGACTAGCCGAGTCGTTGTCGTTGGGTATTTCCATGGAGATGTATATGTGTATCAAGGAAAAGGCGGCGCTTCCGTCGCGAAGCGCCGCCTTTCCGGAAGAATCAACCAAACGGACTAGGCGCGGACGAGGAAGATGGGCAGGCCCACTTTGTTCGCGTAGTTTGGCCGCATGCGGTCAGCGTTGTACATGGTTTCGATTTCCACCTTGCGAGGTCCGAGCTTCGGGTCGGGAATCGGCACCATGGCGTACTTACCATCGGAAATCGCCGTCATCAAGCCGCTCTGGCCGGAATGAATGGCGTCGATAGCCATGTTACCGAAGGTGGTGGCGATCATCTTGTCCACGAAATCCGGTTCGCCGGAACGCAGATCATAGGTCAGATCGCTGACCACGGTCTCTTCCTTCGCAACCTTCTTGATGTACTCGCTCAGATCTTCGGCAACGTTGGCTTTTTTGCGGTGACCGTAGGCATCGGCTTCGCCGTAGTGGCGCACTTCATACCCTTGCCATTCCGCGCCCTCGGAAACCACAAGCAGGGCGTAGCTGCTGGGGTTCAAGCTCTTATCGCGCAGCAATAGCTCAACAGACTTATCGACATCAAACTTCACTTCGGGAATGCCGCAGCGAATGGAGGTGACGTAAGCAGTATAGAGAGCAGTGTGGCCCGCGTCTCGACCGAACACGCGGAAGATGCCGAGGCGCTCGTGGCTACCGATGGTAGTACGCTGGCGGGTGATGGCGTCCGTTGCACGGGTGATGGCGGTTGAAAAACCAATGCAGTATTCGGTGTTACGCACGTCATTGTCCATCGTTTTCGGAATGGCAATGACCTTGAACCCGAGTTCGTGCAGGCGGGCGGCGTAGCTTAGAGTGTCATCGCCGCCGATGGCTACCAGGTAGTCCAGGCGGAGGTCTTCGAGGGTCTTCAGCACTTTCTTGCTGAGATCACGAGCGGTAAAGGTCTGGCCGCCCTTGGTGACTTCGACGCTGGGGTAGTCGTCGGCGTTCAGGAAGTCCGGCACCGTCTTCATCTTCGACGGGTTCGTCCGGCTGCTGTGCAGGAAGGTTCCCCCCGTACGATCAATGGTCCGCGTATTTTCCCGGTTCAACGGCAGGATGTAACGCTGCGTGCTGGCGAAGTCTTCCAGGTTGACGTGCGTGAGGCCTTCCCACCCGCGGCGGATACCAACAACTTCAATATCATGCTCGCCGCCACGATAGACGACACCTTTGATCACAGAATTCAGGCCCGGGACGTCGCCGCCGCCGGTCAGGATGCCAATTCGCTTGATGGCCATTGCTTCTCCTTCGCTCCATCTCGGCGGACAGACCGCGCCGTCCACTGCTGCGCCGCCCCAGATTCCGAGTGGAATCAAACTACAAAGATTGTGTAGAAACTCTTGCTGCCGATAGCTATTGTATCGTCCCGGCCCGGACCTTTGCGCGCCAGACTGCCACTTTCCACGGCAACTGATCTTCTTCGCGAATGCCCAACGCCCTGCCACGAGGACGGAGCGCTATCCGACGAGGGCTAGGCCCACACCCATCCTTAGCTCAGCCGCAAAGCTCACCACCGTTCCGGGCACATCACCGGGAACGCCAGCGAATCGGGATAGCTGTCCTTAGTTATATAGCAGCTAGGTGCAGGTATAGGGGACCGCGTGTCACGACGCATCTCTGGCACAGCGCACGGATCGCCACCCGCTGAGAGGGAAACCTGAGTAACGCCTCCAAACTCACCCTGGTCCCAGCACGCATTCCACCTTAAATCACGAGAATAAACTCTAAAAACGCCCCAACACACCCCAACATCGAAGCCGTAAGCGGCGCCGCCAACAGAAAATTCTCAAAAAATGCGATTTTTCCACGACAATTTCCGCATTACGCAGCCACCGGTACGAGGCAAGTACTAGGCCAAGCCCGCTATCTCCAACCTAGAACCTTCCGGGGGCGAGTACCAGCCATTAGGTACTACCGTTCACCAACCGTATTTTTCTATCTTATTGATTCTATTAAAAACCGACAAAAACAGAAGCCAGAACATTTAGCTTTTCAGCGCATAGAAGGTATGTTTTGGCGGCAGTCTTGAGCCGTAGTCCTGGACTCGCTGGGTCCTGACAAAGCCGCTTACTGATCCTAGACTCTAACTATGCGACAGATTCAAAACCTCTTCTTCATGATCCTGCTGGCCACGAGCGCCATCTTCGGGTCCCCCCTGACTTATACCTCTGACTACAACGTCCTGGTTTTCGGCAGCATGTCTGCCACTTCTTCGATTGGCGGTTCGGTTGCCGTTGGCGGCAGCGCCTCTTTCACCAACCTCGGTCTGGCCACGGGCAACAACGGATCTTCTGGCCTTGCGCCTGCGTCTGGATCTGATGCCTTGAACCTGATTGTGGGTGGCAGCCTGAGCTGGACGAGCGGCCAACTGCACCAGGGCAGCGGCGTCTACGGCGGAGCAGCAGCGCTCACCTGGATCGGCACCCCCAACGGATCGATCAACTTCGGAACCGTACCTGCCGACTTCAACGCCCTGGCGACCGAAGCCCGCACGGCTTCCACGGAATTCGCTGCGATGGCCGCAAACGGGACTTCCACTTACAACCCCTGGGGTGGATTGCTGATGAAAGGCACGGACGCCGGTTTGAATGTCTTCACGATTGATGGCAGCAAGATGTCCAGCCTGAACAACGTGCAGATCGAAGTCCCTGAGGGCGCCGCGGTCCTGATCAATGTGACAGGCGTGATGAGCAGCTTCAAATACTCTGGCCTGACCTTGAATGGCAAGACATTCAACTACAACGATCGTGAAAATTGGGGCGAAGTGCTCTGGAACTTCAACGCGACTGGCTCCTTCGAAGTCAACGGCGTCCAGTTCGGTGGCACCCTGCTGGCCCCCAACGCCGCGGTGACCCTGGTGAACGGTCAACTGAACGGCCAAGTGATCGCCAGCAGCCTGACGACCTCCGCCATGATCAACAACTACACCTTCGCCGGTTCGAGCCTGCCGGAGTCCCCGGCCAACGAAGCTCCGGTTCCCGAGCCCGGCACCTACCTGTTGACGGCTTGCGGCTTGGCGCTTCTCTTCGTGGGACGCATCAAGCGCACTCGCGACTAGCAATCGGTCAGATTGCTCGCGAGTGGGAGTGGGTCCAGCGCCCGGTCGGGCCGGACCGCACTCCTGAAAGAGTCACTCGGAATCGCTGTAGACTTCGCGAGACTCGGAGCCCACTCCCACTGGTTTTGGATCTGTTCGGATCCGGCTTGTGGAGGCAAACAGCAGATACATGAGTGGCGAAACCGCCAATGGCAAATAAAAAAGAGCTGGCATTTTGCCAGCTCTTTTTTATTTATGCAGAAGCCTCAGCTCTCTTATCCGTAATTACCCGGTCGAAGACAGATATTCACGAATAGCAATAAAGTGCGATAACAGATCGCTCTATTGGAACCGACCTAAACGACAGTGCGTCCCTGAATCAGCCGGATCAATACGGCAACCACCGCGAGCACGAGCAAGATGTGGATGAAGCCACCCAAGGTATAGGAACTCACCATACCCAGCAGCCACAAAATCATCAGAATCACAAAAATTGTCCAAAGCATAAGGTGCCTCCTCACACGGAAAGAGCCGTAGAGGCCCCTGCGTGTTTCATTGACGACGGGGCTTTCCTGCTCGCGCCGGAGAGTTTGTGGGTATGGAAGTCTTCAACTTTGTTTGTTGTTAAATAATGAAACAGTTGCCGATTTTCAGAAAGCCGCTGTGTAACGTATATTTCGGAAATCCAATTGAATCGGAACTCTGGCAGATGTAGTGGAGTGGATGACTAGTCCGCATCCCAGCGGTTTGCCAGATGGTCTTGCATGATACAGCGATCCATCACCACTGCGATATTGGCGGCTCGCGCCTTCGCTGCGGCTTCCTCATGGATAATGCCTTGCTGCATCCAGATTGCTTTTACGCCTTTACGAATAGCTGCATCCACCAACTCCGGCACGAACTCTGGCCGACGAAAGATATTCAGCACCTCCACGTCGTCAGGAACCGCATCCAGATCGGCGTAGGTTGGAATTCCCTCAAATGCGTCCAGATTCGGATTCACGGGAACGATCTCGTAGCCATTCCGCAGCATATACCGGCTGACCCCGTTGCTGGCACGCAACGGATCGGCGGAAATTCCCACCACAGCAATCTTCCGATAGCGGCGAAGAATCTGTTTGGCCAGTTCCTTCGGTTCCAGTTCACCCCAAGCTTCGTCCTGCAATAGCCTTCTCCTGCAAATTTGGCAGACCAGCGGAACCCTATTCCCAGAAAACCGTTCCATGACCGGCCAAAACGATATCCTCCAAAAGTAGCGCACTTCGGCAGCCGGCACGGCGCTTGGAATGCGCCAAGAGGCCGCTTTTGCGCTCCGACCGTAGGCTCGCGCGATAGAATGCAGGTCACGGAGCATATATCCACATGGACAGCGCTGCATTTTCCCGCCGCACTCTTTTCGCCGCCGCTTTGCCGCTAGGAATGGCCATGGCTGCCCCTGGCCCGCACAATTTGCCAGTTTCGGGCCGCCTGCCTCTTCTGCTGTTTTCGAAGCACCTGCATTGGGCTGATTGGGAACTCGCCGCGAAGATCACCAAAGAGGTCGGCGCTGAGGGGGCAGACCTGACGGTGCGTGCTGGCGGCCATGTGTTGCCGGAACGCGTGAAGGAAGATCTGCCGCGCGCGGTGGAAGTTTTCGCCAAAGCAGGCGCCCCGGTGGGGATGATCACCACCGACATCCAGACCAAAGATAGCCCCCACGCCGCCGACATTTTGCAGACGGCCAAGCGTCTGGGCATCAATCACTACCGTTGGCGGGATTTCACCTACGACCCCAAACGCCCCATCCCGGAACAACTCGCCGCCATCAAGCCGAAAATCCACGAACTCGCGAAGTGGAACCAGGACCTGGGCATGTCCGCGATGTACCACATCCATTCCGGATTCCATCGTGTGGGCACTTCGGTGTGGGACCTATGGGGACTACTGAAAGATGAGAACGCGGACGCCGTTGCGTTTAATTTCGATGCGGGTCACGCCACGGTAGAGGGCGGATTTGGCGGCTGGATCAACTCCCTGCATCTGGTTCTGCCCCATACACGCGGCATTGCCGTGAAGGATTTTTATTGGGAAAAAAACGCCCAGGGCCAGTGGCGTCCCCGGTGGTGCGCCATCGGTCAAGGCATGGTGGATTGGCCACGATTCTTTGGCATGTTGAAGGATGCCACCGTACCCATGCCGCTCCAGTTGCATCTGGAATACGACGAACTGGGCAGCGCGGCAACCGGCAAGAAGACCTTGGATATTGAACGGTCTCGTGTCGAGGAACTGATGCGTAAAGACGTGGAAGCCATCAAGCGCTTCCGTCGTGATGCTGGCTTGGCCTAGACGGCTAAGACGCCCATGGGCCCAGCCGCCCGCAATGAAACAGAGATGCCTGAAGCGAATCCATCAGGTTCACTTCGGGCATTGTCGTTTCTGACCGAAGGATTCCGAACGGACCGTGGGAGTTCCGGCGCCTTTTTGCCAGCACTTTGCAGCGTATTCCCGCCTGAGCAGTTACAATGGTAGAGGTCCTCGGGGCGTAGCGCAGTCTGGTAGCGCACCTGCTTTGGGAGCAGGGGGCCGCAGGTTCGAATCCTGCCGCCCCGACCATCCTTCCCTTTTATTTCCAACCGCTTACAAAGATTCCGGCGCGGCAAACTAACATTCCGCTAACATCTTGCCGGTTTCGCACTCAAAACACCACCAAACTGCCGGTCCCACTGTTCCGCAGCGGCGCGTTCATCTTCGCCTAAAGCGTGCGAATAGATCGCGCTGGTGATGCTCGGATTCGCATGCCCCAGCCGGGAACTGACAGCCGGAAGCGGCACACCCGCCGATAGACTCTCTGACGCGTGCTGGTGTCGCAACTTATGCAATCCAGCCTTCAAGCCAAGCGACTTGGACAGCTCGCAGACCCTGGCGCCGACGCGATCAGGATGGTACAACGCTCCGTCAGGACCGCAGAACACAAGCCCCAGTTCCTGGAAGTCGTCGCCGTAAAGCTCGCGGGCTCGCGTGTGCCGCTCGGCTTGTTCGGCCTGGTGTTGGCGCAGGATCGCCACCGCAGATGCTGGCAACGCGACGACACGTGGTTTCTTGCTCTTCGTTGGCTTTACTCGAACCTGGTCGCGAACCTGTTCCAAGCTCTTCGAGATCGAGACCGCGCCCCGTTCCAGATCCACATCGGCCCACGTCAACGCCAGCAATTCGCCCCGGCGCGCACCCGTCGCCAGCGCCAGCGCAACGATGGGGTAAAGAACCGTGCCCGCAGCGGCAGCAAACAGCCGGCTAATATCCGAGCGGCCCAGCGCTTCCGGGCGCTTCTGTTCACAGGTTGGGAGCTTCACCCGATCCATAGGGTTCGAGTCCACCTGGCCAAGCCGTACGGCGTCTTTGAAGGCCGCGCCTACCGTGGCGGCCGTGTGGCGCACGGTTCGAGCGGACAGCGGGCGCGGGTTCCCTTCCCGATCCTTGCCGCCATTCTCCAGCAACGCCCATAGCGCCTTTTCGAGCTTCGCCGGGGTGACAAGCGAAAGCGGTTCCTTACCCAACTTCGTCACGATTCGCTGGATGTGCTGGGTATAGGCTTCGAGCGTCTTTGGCGTTGTCCGCTTCGCGGCGGTATCGCTCAGCCAGGCGCTCAGGAACTCGCCAAACGTGCGGACATCCTTCACCACCGCCAGGCCTTTTCGGTGGCGGTCTAGCGCCTCAGCCAGCGCCGCTGCTGCTGCCTTGCGCGTCTCGAAGCCTGACTTCGTTACCTGCTGGCGCTTGCCCTCCGCATCCCTTCCCGCGAAAAACGAAAATCCCCACGAAACGCCCTTGGCCAGCTTGCGGCGCGTGATTGTGCCGGTCATTTCAACGGCTCCGTAGCCCAATCGAACTCTGCTAGAGCCAGGCTTAAGCGTTGGGCAAGTTTCTCCAGTTGCCCCATTTCGAAGTCGATGGTGCTGAGCTCGTCGCTGACTTCCTCGTTCAGTTGGTCGCTCTGCAGTGAATCCAGACGTTCCCGCAAGTCTGCAACAGCTTTTTGCATCGCTATGGATAGGTCCAGCACTTCCCTAAGGTCCCTAACGGCAACCATAGGCTTGTCGTTCTCTTCGATGCCGGAAAGAAAGAGCTCTGCGAGTTCCGACAATCCTTTTTGTCGCGCCGCATTCCCAAGTTGGAAAAGTGCGGTTGGGCCTAATTTAGAGCCAGTCTCATAACCAGCCAATGCACGTATCGAAATGCCCAAGGTGTTAGCAAACTGCTGTTGCGTTTGCTTGTAGGCTTTCCGGAGTTCTCGGACTGCATTTTGATAATCCATGTTTCACTACACGCAGTATTGCATTTTTTAAGCAAGCTGATATCATACGCACAGGCACATGTATCGATACATGCTGCGGTACACAAGGAGAGAGCCTATGAGCAGCATTCAGAATGCACTTGCTCGCCGCGAGGCGGGAGCGACATATACCGTATCGGAGCTGGCGGCCATGCTGCGTGTCTCCAAGATCATGGTCTACCGATGCGCGCACAAGGGAGAGATCCCACACTTGAAATTCGGGACTAAGTTCATCTTCCCGAAGGTCGCCATCGATCGATGGCTAGCAAACGTCGGCCAACCGGAACCAAAGTCGGCGGCGTAACTCACCCGTTTTCAATATCCTGCGGAGAGTAGCATCTATTCCCGCCCGACTTACCACACAATCCAATCAGCGCCACAGAGCGCAATCGATTAAAGGAGTTCACACCATGCCGAAACAGGAAACGAAACCAGAGCTCGAATACGCCCGGAAGGTCGGGAACGTGTTCGTCATCACGGTAGAACAAGAGCACGAAGCTACAATGCTCGACAACTTACTGAGGGCGCGCGACGTTGAGGGGCTGGACCCCGTAGCGGATTGCATCACCAGTTTGCTGGCGCAATGGAGCCGGGGCGGACTCACCATTGAGAGCGTCAGCCTACTTATGGGCAGGTGCGCCAAGAACATGGGAAGCCTGGAAGGCATAGACGCGCCAACCTGGAAGCAAGTTCTTGACCGCTACGGCCTACTGCATGAGCCTGCAGCAGCAGAGCCCGTGCCATTCCCGGAGGCCGCTTGAACTACAGCGCGCTTTCTCCAGATGACAAGCAGTTTCTCATACGCTGCCTTCTGTTGAAACGCACTTACGGCGACAGCGAATTAGCAAGGGCGCTTTGCCGGATCGTCGACGAAGCAACCACCGGCCACGGTCTGACAATCCGAGACGTAAAGGCGAAACTCTCACGGGTTACGCCAGGATCGAGAACCATCGCCTTCGCGGAGTATCGCGGGAAGGCTTACGGGGTGCGGAATGAAATCGAAAACATCGACTGAGGCGCCGCCGTTTCTTGGCCATCGGACAGACATGGAGGGCTTCACCGAAGAGGAATTTTTCCATCGCGTATGCGCCGTCTGGTACTTGCGCGATTCTGACCCCGCTTGCCAAATTGCCGTTCTGTTGACCATCGCGGCAAGCCAGGGTATCACCATCGACCTGGCGAAAGAGATGGTAGACGAAGCCGTCGCCGCATTGAAACAAACACCGGGCCTGCGGGCCGCAAATTGAAGGAGGTCTTTTGAGCAAAGAGAACGAACAGGAAATCATCGATCCGCTACAGCCGGATGGCTTTGGGAAGTGTGCCGCGAGATGCTTCAGTCTCCGCGATCACAGCGAGGTTCACGCGCTTGTGTGCGCCTACGTCGTGGCCGCCGCGACAACGCAATTGACGCTCGACGATATGGCTCACGGCCTGGCTATCGCTGAGGATCGAAGAGCAAAAGCAGCAAAGGCGCAGAACGCCAAACCGAACTGAAACGCGAAGGGCTTCCTAGTTTGGCGACCTGGAAGCCCTTCAACGAACACAAAATGTCCATTTCATTGTCCGGCAAAACCGCAAACCAATCAACCCGAAAGAACAAGAGCAGGCCCCTTGAGTACTGGAAAGGGCTCCGCTCTATCTTCTGTCGGACAGATCTCACTATGGCAGCGAAGGCGCTGTACTGCCGCCTGAAGGTGACCTATGACCAGTTCCCGGAGCGTTGCGAAGTGGCACACGGAACCCTCGCCGAAGATCTCGGCTGCAACGTGTCCACGGTCAAACGCGCGATTGAGGACCTAGTACAAGTCGGGCTGATTTCTTGCGAAGGGGAGAGCGGAGCGCCGATCCGATACAACTTGGAGCCGCGCTCCACGGTGAATAGAAGTCGCGCCCCAAAGGTAGTGCAAAATGAGCTACCTGAGGTAGTGCAAATTGAGCGAGGTAGGGTAGCTCAAAATGAGCTAGGGGATAGCTCAGAATGCACTACCCCCCAGTGCAAAATGAGCGAGGGGGTAGTGCAAAATGCACTACAAGATAATAAGAATATTTCTAGAGAACAAGAGAATAACTCCCACCGTACGGCATACTCTCAACAGGACAGCGTAGAGACGGGCCTTTCGGCGGTGGAGATTTCCGAACAGAACAGCCCCCCTGCTGCTGAAGACCCGAGTACCCCAGATGGCGTATGCCCACACTGCCAGGGAATCCCCGGCCAGTCGATGGACCCCCATACCCCCGGACAGCCATGCCCCTGGTGCAGCATGACCCCGTCAGCTATCGCCCTCCTGAAAAGAACCGGGGCCATACCCCAATCCTGGCAACCCGGCAAGGGGATGCCGGCAGCATGACAGATGCCGCCCCCTATCAATACCCCCGCCGTGTGCCCCCTGGGCCTGCCTCACCACGCACAGCCAATGAAGCAGCACTCGAGTTAGAGCAGCTCACACGAAAGGCAACGCAGCGCGAGCAGATTGTGCTCAACCTTCGGCTGGCTGGCTATACCTTCGTCGAGATAAGCGCGATGCTGCCAGACCATCCAAACGCAGCTTCCTTGCGTCAGACGTTCCAGCGCTTGGTGCGCAAGATGCGACGCCAGGTAGCACGATAAGTCCCCGGCCTCGCTCACACAAACAGCCCCCCTGCCCTGCCCCGTGGGCGCGCCGTCCGGCGTCGAGCACCTGATGCATACCTCAAGGTCTTCCAGCTTCACCAGCGAGCGCACAGCGCCAACGCGCCGCCGTCCTCGCGCCTTCGACCGTGCGCATCGCGGAGCGCCGCCGGGGTATGGCCTTGCAGTCTTGGAACCGCCGGGAGACCGCAGACCATCTTGGCCGCGTCCGATACGTGTTTTTGGGACGGGACCCCACCCCCGCCGCAGATCGTTTTTTGTACCGCCGTCACAAACCGAAGGTCGATTCCGACTTGGGTGGTGTGCGGGCTGGTAACCCGTGCACGTTTGCGACTCCGATAATCGACCGGGCGCCGGGAAACTGGCGCTCGGATTTTCCGAGGAGCATACAACGCGGCCCGATGGACGAGAGAAACCTCGAGTCCGTCATGCAAACTCGGCCCGATTCCGGAAACCCGGATAGGACCTATCGACCGGCCCGAGAGAAACCTCAACGGCTAGGAAGGCAAGAGGCACATGACGAATCCTAAATCACCGTAAGGAGCGCAACTATGCGCAAACGCCTTGTAACCGAGTACCGGCAGCTCATCGCAGACCAGCGAAAAATGCTGGACCTGGCGGATCGTGAGAAGCGGTCCATGACCAGCGCTGAAAGCCAGAGCTACGACCGAATGACCGCCCGATTGGGCGACATCGCGAAAGAGATCGAGCGAATCGACGCTCACGATGACGCCGCCGCTGCTCTCACTGAAACCGAAGGCGACCGTGGCACCCGTCCCGATCCGAGCCGCATGTATCGTGGCGACGGTACACCCCAATACCGTATGACGCCGGAAGGCCGCGAGATTCGCGCTCTTCGCGAAAACGAGACTTTCGCGCAGTACTTCGGAACCGAGTCTGAGTCTCGCAACCTGTCCGTGGGCGCGTGGCTGCGCGGAATCGTCACAAACAACTGGGAGCATGCCAGCGCAGAACGTGCCCTGACTACCGTCTCCCCGGGGGGCGGTTCCGTCTTGATGCCCGCTCCGATGTCCAACGCCGTGATCGACATGGTGCGTGCGTCCAGCGTCATGTTTCCACTGGTGTATACCTTCCCGATGACATCGAAGGTGCTTACCATCCCGATGGTAACCGGCGATCCCACTCCAAACTGGCGTGCGGAAACAGCTCGCATTCTGCCTTCCGATCCGTCTTTTGATGGGGTCGAGTTCGAGGCCAAGAATGTCGGCGCGATGGTTAAGGTTTCGAGGGAGTTGGTTGACGACGCGCCGATTGACCTGGAACGGCTCCTGATGGACCTGCTTACCAAAGCCTTCGCACAGTCGATGGACCGTATCATCCTGTTTGGTCGCGGCAAAACCACCTATAACGAACCGCTCGGCATCTGGAACACACCGGGCATCCTGTCCGTGGACATGGGTGAAGATGGTGGAGCCCTTTCCAACTATCACCCGCTCAGCGAAGCATTCTACAAAGTCGTTGCGGGCAATTTCACGCCGAATGGGTACCTGTGGAACGCGCGAACCGCTGGCCAGTTGGACATCCTCACCGCCGATACGGATGGGCAATATCTGACCCCTCCACCATCCCTCTCACGCGTGCCCAAGCTCGTCACGAACGTGATCCCCAACGACCTGGCGCACGGTGATGCCGAGGATGCGACTTTCGCGCTCACTGGCGACTTCAAGCAGGTCTACGTTGGCTTGCGGCAGGTGTTGCGCATTGAAGTGAGCCACGACGCTTCCGATCCGGAAGACTCGACGCACAAGTCCGCGTTTACCCAAAACATGGTGTTCATTCGGGCAACCGCACGTATGGACGTTGCCCTGAAGCGTACCAATGCGATTTGCGCGGTAAAGGGCATCATTCCGCCCGCCTAACCCCCAGCGTTTGGTTGATGGAGAGAGACCGCGTGTGCCCGCAGGCTTCGGCTTGCGGGCGTCGTGGTTTTTGTCGCAAAGGATTCACCCATGGCAAAAAACGAAGGTAAAGGGACTGGCTTAAAAGCCACCATCGGCTTTGACGATTCAGCCCTCAAAGAGGGGATTGGCGCCCTGCCAAGCTCTATCCAGGGCGCGATGAGCGGGCTTGGAGCAATCGGCGCACAGCTCGGCCTGGCGTTCGGCGTCAAAGAAATCGTCGGAGAGATCTACAGCATCGGCACCGAGTTCGACTCGGCGATGAAGACCATCCGCACGGGGACGGGAGCCACCGGCCCAGCGCTAGAAAGCCTTAAGGGATCGTTCGAGAATGTCTTCGGAACCGTGGGCGATGATGCGGGTATGGTGTCGACGGCGATTGCCGATCTCAATACCAGAATGGGCCTCACTGGTGAGCCCCTAGAGACCCTCGCCACTCAGTTTCTTGACCTCAGCGACGTTACTGGCGTTGATCTGAAGCAATCAATTGCTTCAGCCACCAGGGTTTTCGGGGACTGGGGTATTGCGAACGAGGAAGCGGGGGGGAAGCTCGATTTCCTGTTCAAGGTCTCGCAGTCTACGGGCATTGAAATGACCGCCCTCAACTCGAAGATGGTCGCGGCGGGCGCTCCGCTCCGCAACCTCGGCTTTGGGTTCGAAGAAGCGGCCACGCTCATGGGTCATTGGGAGAAAACAGGCGTCAATACTGAGCTGGTTCTTGGCGGACTTCGCCAGATGATGAACAAGTTCAGTAGCGAGGGGATTAGCGACGTTCGCGGCGGACTTGAGGAAGTCATGCAACGCATCAAGGATGCGGGCTCGAGCGGTGAAGCTGCCGCCATCGGCATGAATTTCTTCGGCAAGTCCAATAACGACATGGTGGACGCGATCCGTGGCGGAAAGTTCGAAATTGACGAACTTCTGAATACGCTACGCCAGTCACCGGAAACCATTGGTGGTGCTGCAGAACAGGCCGCCAAGTTTGCTGATCGCCTGGACGATCTCAAGAACAAGGCAACTGGCGCCGTTGCTCCCATTGGGACCGATCTAACTGGCGCTCTGGATAACTATGCGATTGTCACTCTTCGTGCAATCAACTGGACAGAGAAGCTGAAAAAGGAAATAGCCGGGGAAGGCGGGGCGAACGGCGGACTGGTAGCTGCTGCTGGTGCTACATTTGACGGGCTAACGAAAGCGGCCAACCCCGCCCTAGCGCTCTATGGGATCTTTGACGACCTAGGCAAGGGCCTAAACTGGTTGACCACGGGGATGGACTTACATGAGGACGCACAGAAGCGCCTAGAGTCCGGATACAAGAACGTCAATAAGGCCGCGCAAGAGATGGTCAAGCCGACAGAGGAAGTCGGAAAAGCCCATGGGAACGTAAAGGGCCAAATTGAAGCACTCCTCAATAAGACGAAAGACAAGAAAGACGCCGACGAAAAGGCGGTCGCCGTCCTACGCACCTTCAAAGAGCCGCTGGACTTCTACATCTCGAAGATGAACAGCGCGGCCACCGAGACGGAGCGCGCCGCGTACAAGGCCATCTTCGTCGAAGAGGAGTTCATCAAGTGGAACTTCGCTATCGACGGTTTGGCTGCCGACGCCCAGACCCTCACGGACAAACTAGCCTCGCAAGGTAAAGGCATCGACGACCTGGCCAACTTCAAGGTTCCGAATCTCGTCGGCAAGCTCGGCGAGATGTCCGTGAAGACTGGCGATCTAAACTCCGCTCTTGGCGGGCTCGGCGTCACGTCCGCTAGCGAGTACAGCAAGATCGCGAAGGACGCGCAGGCCGCCTATGATGTGGTGGCAGGGTCGAAGCTCTCCACCGACTGGGAAAAGAACACGGCGTTATTGAAGGCGCTGGAAGCCCAGCGGGCGGCCATGGTCGTCAACGGCCAAGTGATCCCAAAGGAAATGCAAGCGCAGATCGACGCGCTGCAGAGGACCGTTGCTGATCCGACGACGGGCTTGGGCAAGGTGACGCAGGAGTTCAAGGGCTTCGGTACCGAGGTCTCCACCATCGTCACGAACTTCACGCAGGACATCAATAAGAGCCTGTGGGATGGCTCTATGAGCTGGTCGGAAAAGGGAAAGGATGCGCTCCAGAGTTTGGGCGCCGCATTCACGAGTAAACTGACCCAGCCCGCCATGAACGCCATCGTGGGCCCAGAAGGTTTGGTCGCGAAGGGGCTAAAGCCGCTAAGCGACAACCTGGACTCCCTCGGTAGCAAGATTTCCAGCATCCTCGGAACGACGGTCGATGCTGTGCCCGGCACTCCATCGACGCCGGGAACGAATCCAACCGGCGGGGTGGGTGGGGTCATCGGCTCTGGCGCTGCGGCGTGGGTTGGCGCTATCGGCAGTGCAGTGACCGCCATTTCTTCAATCGTTGGCAACTTCCAGATGAAGGGTATGAACGACTCCCTTTCTAAGATCGAGGAATCTACCCGGAAGTCGATGAACTACCTGGGCGAGCGTTCCGACGGGGGCATTGTGATGGCGGCCCTCGCCACGAAAGAGTATTTGGGGTACGTGATGGATGACCTGCGCAACGGTCCCGACTCCATCCGGCCCATGACCGCCGGAATCAACGGTAATCTCTACTGGCTGCTGAAGAAGGTCGAAGACCCCGGAATGCTGGTTCACACGATGTGGGAAGTGAGAGATAACACCGCGAGCATCGACACCACGCTGAAAAGCCTGCAGGGGCTGGCACGAGTGAATATCACAAACCACTTCAACGTGAACGGCGCCAAGTCTCCGCAGGATACTGCCACCGAGATCGTAGACACCATCAATCGCATCGCTCGGCTACAGGGGGCCGTGTACGGCGTCTAACATCGCGCTAACATTTGCCTGAAAACCTGCGATGTTGGGTGCGTCGAGTGACAGACGACGCACCCAAATACAACAAGATACGACGCTATGGGAAGGACAAAGGAGCGCTTATAGAATTCGAATCCTGCCGCCCCGACCATCCTTCTCTTTTTTCTATCCCTTTCTGAGCACTCTGTTGTTTGTGTTTTTGAGCTAAGCGACGCTTCTGGCGCGTGTCTCGGTCGTCAGTCGCCCCCCCTACAGTGCGGGGACCCTGCCCGTACGCACGGCGTAAGCCACTTCAGGACGACCATTCGCCTCGGCTTGTCGCGCGGCAGCTTCGTAGTTATACGGAACCGCACGCAATTCCACAGTCCAACCTGCGGCTAGGCGCTCGACCAAGGCATACCGGGCATGCGGCATACCCGATTCCACCACATGGGGCACAGGCACATTGTGTCGGTAACCGGGCATTCCCACGGAGCCTGGGTTGACGACAAGCACACCCTGCAAGCTGAGCGCCCTCGGAATGTGGGTATGCCCGCACAAAACGACCTGCGCATTGCCGATGCCGCGCAGTCTTGTGGCAATGGCGTCATCGCTATCTAGCTGGGGGCGGCCACTGGACACGTTTTCTAGCAGGTACTCCAAATCGCCCCCCGCTGGACTACCATGGCAGGCGAAGACCGCTCCATCCGCAAGTGTCAGAGATGCAGGCAATTGTGCGATCCACTGCAACTGGCTGCTCGTGAGTCTTGGCCTTGCAAACGTATCAGAGGCGCCAGACCCTCCCTCCAGCAACTGTCGTTCATGATTCCCGGCAATCGTAGCTGCCTGCATGGTCATCTGTAGGCTGGCGCTTCCGCCTGGGTCAAAGGGGCCGGACACTAAATCGCCCAGATTGACGATCAAGTCCGGGAAAGCAGTCAAGAGGTGTGCCAACACTGCTTCCAAAGCCAACAGATTCCCGTGAACATCGGCGATTACAGCAATACGCATAACCCAGCGTAGCGGGGACCGAAGGTCGAGTGCGCTCCGACCTGTTGTCGGTCGGGGGCCAACCTATCTGGTCAGAAAGACGAAGAGCGTCGAACATGTCACTAGATGGATGCGGAAGAATCCCCAAACAACCCAGGCTGCCTGCCCGACTGTCTCCTTGCGGCTCGCTTCGCTGCTCTACTAGTCGCCGATTTGGCGGGGCGCGCTTTCTTCCCGAGTTGTGCCTCTTCCACAATCGTGGACAGTGACCACAAGTTCGCTAGAGAGGTCGTCATCGCAAGATCTGCAGACTGCGCAGTGGCAAGCGCACGCAACTCTACCAACAACGCTTGCAGTTGATCAGCAGGCGAATGGGGTGCGGACGCCGTCCTCGGCTTGGGCTTTGCAACACCCAGCGGTACGACTGCTTCCATGTGCAATGCACCTCGGCCTCCGTGCACGGGTGAAAGAGGGGAGGGCGTGACTGCTGCTGGCTGGTCCGCTATGCCGGAACGAGACACAACCTTCTGCCGCAATCCGTGCTGGTACCTCGATTCCCGCCGGGCGCAGTTCCGCAAACCTCGCAACACCTCGGCATAGGCCGCATGCGGATTTGCGGAGTCAAACAGGACCGAAACCGCACTTACCCCGAATCGCATCACCTGCAATTCCAGACGGCCACTTGGGCTCAGTTTGGTGCGTGGCGTCCCACCCAACCAGGATTCCAGGCGCGCGCTGAAGCTATCGAGTTGGGACACCCGATGCAGACGCTCCCGCACCCGAATGGCCAATGGCACGCCTTCCATCAAAACGCAGATACGCCATCCATCCACGCAGCGGAGCTCATAGGGGATGCCAGCCTCCGTCAGCGCTGCCAGCCACCCCGCAAAGGCCTGGATGGCTTGGACGAATAGCGCCTGAGATGCACAGATATCCAGGCAATCCAACCCTTGCACACGGATGCGCGCGTCCGGACCTGGTGTAGATTCCGCCGCCATACGCAATGTCTGTTGGGCAAGCGCCGCGATGTCCGCAGGAAGCTCCCCAAAAAGTCCAAGTTCCACCGACCGCGCTGCCGCCGCGGAAGCCTTCTCATCCTGAGATACCCGGGCCGATTCCATTCGGGAAAAAGAGCCGGATGAGCCACGGAATGCGGACTCCTCTTCGGCTTGTCCGAAACTCAAATGCTCCCAAAGTCGAGCGTAGAAGAGGCTCCCCATTTGCGGAATCTCCAATGTGACAGGCGTCCCCCATGCGCGCAGCGGCGATGGAAAAATGCAGAGCGAGGCATCAAGCCCTGGATAGCCGAAGTTTATCCAAGCGACGCATGAAGATCCAGAGCAAAAGAATAGATTCTAAAGGGCTTGTTTTAGTACCGGAATCACGTTTCGTATCGAATTGAAACGAGACAAATCCACGCGCACCGTTTTGAAACAGAGGATTATCCTCGCCTCGCCACGAAGCATAGAAATCGACCCAAATGGGGACACATCCGGGGATGGACGGACGAGAGGGGTCCGCCAACCCTATCCTGGCAGAGCATGACCATCGGTACTTTTTTGCGGGAGGATCTGCAGTTTTTTGGCTGGCTGAGGCTCGCGAGGCCGGCAAACCCAACTCAAACGTGCTGAGGTCAGGCCTTAGGAAGCGCTGGACCGCTGACCATGGGGCCGGAATCGGTCCCGGAGGCCGCACGGCGTGCGCAAGTCGAGGGGATGGGACCGTTGGAATAGAGCCGTTCCCCGGACTTGCCGAGACGCGCCGCGTGGAGAGATTCGACCGGCAACCCGAGCGATACCCAGGCATCAAAACCGCCCAACAAAGGACGAATGCGCCGGATGCCCCGAGATTGCAGACGCAAGGCGGTGCGGGCGCTGGTGGCTTCATTGGGACAAGAGCAATACAGCACTACATCGTTTTCCGCAGGAATCTCGCTAAAGCGTTCGCTGAGTTCTGATGGCTCGATCTGCAGAGCCCCAGGCAGCTTGGCCCTGGAAAACTCCACATCCTTCCCCAACCGCAGGTCGACGATGGTGACCGCCTCGCCCGCGCGGATCAAACCCCATAACACTTCCGGTTCGATGCGAGCCGTGCGCAGTTTCGCCACAAAACGCCGACGTATCCACAGTTTCAGCGCGAGATAGGCAACGACAAAAAGGATGATGAGCAGCAGCATACCCGCGCCGAAATGCGATAGCCACGTGATGACACTCTCAATTTGGTCGGCAAACAGATATCCCAGCCCAAGCATGGTGGAAATCCATAGCGAGGCGCCAAGGGCATCCCAGAACAGGAAACGGTAGAACCTCAAGCGCAGCAGCCCCGCCAATGGCGCGGCCAGGGTATTCAGACCAGGTACGAACTTGGCGACAACCAGGGCGTATACGCCATAACGATGGTAGAGATCACCGGTGCGCCGGGTGCAGTCATCGGGTTCCAGTGTAAGGCGGCAAAGGAAACGAACTACGCGGTTACCATGCCGATAACCCAGGCAATACCAGACGGTGTCCGCAGTGATACAGGCCAGAACAGCACAGACAAACAGCAGGGGAAGTGAAAGTGCGCCAGTTCCGGCCATAGCGCCAGAGACAAGCATCATGGGGGCGGCGGGCAGGGGTAGACCTAACTGCTCAAAAAGCACAAAGGCGATCAGCAGAAGGTAGCCGTATTGTACGAGCAGAGGTGCAAGATCCGCCATGGCCGTGATGGGGAAGGCACAGCCGCCTTCCCCTTTCACTCCTTAGGATGCCACTGCTCGGGCGCTTGATGCGTTACGCATCGACGTGATCGGCAAAAAAGGCATCCAATTGTGCCTTCTTGCGCGTGGAAAGCTCACCGGAAAGCTCACGCATACGTTCGCCATCAAACGGAGCAAAGTTTTTCGCGATCTGCACGTTGTCATCAATCATCGACTTTTGCGGCATACCGATGACCGCAGCCGACACTGGCAACGTGAGCGAATAACGCACCAGTTCTTCGGGAGTCGCTTCGTTGTTCAGCATCTCCTGCCCGAAAACTTTCATGGCGATCACGCCCATGCCCTTGCGGTTGGCCACCGGCAAAGCCACTTCCTGGAAGCCACCCTTCGGCGCACGGCGCACCACCATACCACCCAGCGCCGCGTTCAACGCCATCTGCGTCATATTGAAATCGTGACGATCCAACGCCTTTGCCAGCACAGCCGGGTTCGAATGACAGGTGATGCCGATGAAGCGCGCCATCTTCTGGTCACGGATCTTGTACATGGTCTTCAGCACACCATCGGGCGCCTCAATCGCAGCCAGATCGCTTTCCTCACCCAGGCTATGGATGTGGACGACATCGACGGTGTCGGTGTTCAGCATCCGTAGGCCCTCTTCGAAACGGCGCATGGCAGCGTCTCCGTTTCGTGCTGAGATCTTGGTAGCCAGGAATACTTCTTTACGGCGCGTCTTTACAATGCGGCCCACGCGGCGCTCACTGGCTCCGTTGCCATAGGCTTCCGCCGTGTCCAGATAGCCAATGCCGATATCAATGGCGTGGTTCAGCACACGGTCGGCTTCGTCCTCATCTTTGTAAGCGAGGAAACGGCTTCCGCAGCCAAAGGCCAGAATGCTGACTTTGGCTCCGGTTTTTCCAAGCGCCCGCAGGGGCATACCCTTGGCGTTGGTTTCGGGGGCTGCCAGCAAATGGGGAACGGCGCCAGCAGCGGCAGCGGTACCCAGAAATTCCCGTCTCGAGATGCTCATGGTCGTGTCTCTCCGAATCGGTCGTGCGGCCCTCCCCAACGGAGGGACTGCTACAGCCCAGACTAGCCCTCTGGCAAAGAGCGAGTCAACCGTAAAGCGTTGGAGAGTGGTAGCTTGTGGAGAATGTCCCCATCACGCCGACTCCTCATCTTCTGCTTCGCCCTGCTGCTGGCCGCGATGGCAGCCAACGCGGAAACGCGCGTGGTGATTGAGACCGGACTCGGCCCCATTGAGCTCACGCTCGATGACCAACACGCCCCGCGCACGGTGGCGAACTTCCTGCGCTACGTCGACGCCGGTCGTTATCAGGGCGGACGCTTCCACAGAACGGTGCGTACAAAACCGGATAACCAACCACGCAGCAACGTCAAAATCGACGTCATTCAAGGGGGCGTAAATCCGCGTTTTCAGAAACAGGACTTCCCGCCGGTCGCATTGGAACGCACCAACGCAACAGGAATCCGCCATGAAGATGGAGTGATTTCCATGGCTCGTGCCGGTGTTGATTCCGCCTCCAGCGACTTTTTCATCTGCGTCGGCGATCAACCGTCACTCGATTTCGGTGGCGCACGCAACCCCGACTTACAGGGCTTTGCAGCCTTCGGCCGTGTCACCAAGGGAATGGAAATTGTGCGGCGCATTCACGAAGCACCGGCTGGCCCGTCCTCCGGGGCTGGCGTCGCCGCAGGTAACCAAGCCCTGGCTCCGCCCATCGCCATTCTCTCGATACGCCGACAATAGGTCGCATTCAACACCGTGCGACGAGCGTAACGCCTATCCCAGGTTTGCGGTTCGTCGGGATGTGATGACGCCACGCAATCGGCTCGCTAGCTGGCTGCGGACTTCCTGATGCGATCCGGCCTCTCGCGTCAGATTGCGCATCTCCCTGGGGTCCGTTCGATAGTCGTAAAGTTCCTCACCCTGCTTGCCGTCATCCCACATGGAATAGCGGTACCGTTCATCGCGAATGGAGTAGCCAAACACCGGATTCTGGTTGTTCCCCCGACGAACCTGGGTAATCGCAGGCCGGTCCCAGGACGCAGACGGGTTCTGCAGAAGAGAACGAAGCGACTTCCCATGCACGTGCGCGGGAGCCGGCAGGCCCGCTAGGTCAGCCAGCGTAGGATACATATCCAGCAGTTCCACGGTGCGCGCACAGCCTTTATCTTTGGCCTCAACACCGGCCCCGGCGATGATCATGGGCAACCTGGCGGATGGCTCCCAAAGCGACTGCTTCATCCACTGCCCATGCTCACCCAGGTTGTAGCCATGATCACTCCAGAAAACGATAGTTGTGTTTTCCGCCAGCCCCATCTTGGCAAGCGCATCCAGCAGACGCCCGACATTCGCATCCACAAACGCGATGGATGCGTAGTAGGCGCGCCGCACTTCGCGCATTTGATGGTCGGACAATCCCCAATTGGCAGGCTCAGTGAAATACGCCCACTTCGGCGCAATCTCCTGCTCCACCGGGTGATAGGGAACGGCCCCCACACTTTCGAAGGGAATCATGTCGAAGTACTTGGAGGGCGCAATGTAGGGGCAGTGCGGGCGATAGAATCCGACACCCAGAAAGAAGGGCTCGTTGCGATGCTTGGCCATGATATCGATGGCAGATTCCGCAACCATGCCATCCGTATGTTCATCATCCTTTGCTGGTGACGCATAGAACGAGAGGGAAGACCCAAGCCCACGAGTCGGCGTGTAGTTCGTCAGAACACCTTCTTCCTGCTTGTCGATGCCCTTGGGATTCACCACCTGATTCCAGCTCGCCTTATCGTCGAGCCCGTCCGTGCCGATTTGCCCCGGGTTGCCATAGTGATAAATCTTACCCACACGCGCCGCGAAATAGCCGTTGCGCTGGAAGTGCTGCGACAGCGTCACCACGTTGGGGACCGTGTCCCGAAAATGCGTCTGCAGATCGTAGACACGGGTGGCATCCGGAGCCAACCCCGTCATGATGGAGGTCCTCGAAGGGCTGCACAACGGGAACTGGCAGTAAGCCCGGTCAAATCGCACGCCGTTCGCAGCCAGCCTGTCGAGATGAGGGGTATGCGCCAGCGGACTTCCATAGCACCCCAAATCGTTGTTCATATCGTCCGTGGAAATGAACAACACGTTGCGGCGCTGGGCGCGCTGTGCCTGAATGAATGGCGCAGCGGCCAACACCGACAAAATCTCGCGACGCGAATAACTCGGCATATCTCTCCCTGGGGCGCACAAGGCCAAAAGACTCGAGATGCGGCGCAGCGCGGGTCTGCTTGCGCAACGCCGTGAAAGCGACAATACCACGAAGTCTTTGGCCGTAGCAGGCGCGGCGTCATTGCTGCGTGCCGTCCAGCTTGAAACAGATGGAGGAAGGTAGACATCGTCATTCGCCCAGATGAACACCTGGAAACGGCTTACCGTGCTAACGAAATAACGATGCGCAAGCGCAAGTCGATGCGAGAAACTGGTAGCCAGCCATGCAACGCACGCGGGGAAGTTTTTACTATCTGGCTGGATATCTCTACTTCGGCGGAGCCGGGTTTCTGTTGGCTCCGTCCATGATGCTCTTCCTTCTGATGGCAGAGGGCATCTACAGCATGGTCACGTTGCGGCTGCTGGGCGCCGCGATGCTGGCTCTGGCCATTCTGGTGTCAGCTGTCATCGAACGCTCTCTGGAAGTTCTGTATCGACAGCTGTTGTTGGCACAGATTGCACCAATTCTGGGCTTGGCCTATGTGTATTACGAGTCGCTCGATCTGATGTGGGCAATTGCTCTGGGTATCGTGTTGGCAGGTTGGCTGGCCACACTCGTCTGCTACATCAAAGAACGTCGCTAGTGGATTACTTTTTCTGGGGGTGGGATGCAAGTCTCCACGGGAACCGAAGGACAAAGCACACCAGGGAGCGCTTCGCGTGTCCTGATCAATGCCGCCGCCCTGGTCGTGGTGATCGCGGGGATGCGCGCGGCCGAGAGCATTCTGGTCCCTCTGCTGGTAGCCGTATTCCTGGCAGTCATCACTTATCCCGCCATCGACTGGCTGCAGTCCAAGCGCGTCCCTTTGGCAATCGCTGTCTCCCTGGTCCTGCTGGTGGCCGTGTGTATGTTGGGCGGACTCGGACTAGTCGTCACCCAAAGCGCGCAGAGCTTCACCGCGAAACTTCCAGTCTATGAGACGCAGTTAACGACACAAGTGGCCGCTGTCCGCGAGTGGGTGGAAGCGAATGGCTTCGACTCCAACATTCCCCTGCCCCCGGCCAGCGAACTCGTCAGCACCTCTTCTATTGTCACGGTCACCGGAGCCATGGTGGCAGGCATGGGCCTATTGCTCACCAACACCCTGCTCATCCTGCTCTTCTACGTCTTCATTCTGTTGGAAGCGCGCACCTTCCCCTTACGCATCGCCCAAGCCTTCGGTCATGGGGATATCACCCTGCGTCACCTCGGCAGCATGGCGTCGAAGATGAAGCACTATCTCGCCCTGAAGGCGCTGCTGAGCGTAGCCAACGGCCTACCCGTCTGGTTGGCCTTAAAGCTGATGGGGGTGGATTATCCAGTGCTGTGGGGTTTGCTCGCTTTCCTGTTGAACTTCATCCCAAACGTCGGAGCCGTCATCTCCGCGGTGCCCCCGGCGATTCTGGCACTGGTGCAATTCGGCCCCGGAGCCGCCGTGATGGTTCTGCTGCTCTTCACCGTGGTGCATATGGTGGTCGGCAATTTCATCGAGCCCCGCGTGCTCGGCAGCGGGTTGGGCATTTCGACTTTGGTGGTGCTGGTGGCGTTGGTCTTCTGGGGATGGGTCTTTGGCACGGTAGGTATGTTTCTGGCAGTGCCCCTGACGATCCTGGTGCAGATCATTCTCGCCAGCCTTCCCGATACATCTCGTTTCGCCATCCTGCTGGGAGGAGACCTGGAGGCCATCCACGAAGATGCGGTGTTCGTGACACCCGCGACGACACTGGAATAGCGCCTGGGACATCGGAGTCGAACAGCGCCGCTGGTCGATTCGGTACCACATCTTGTGAGAAGTGACGCGCACAAGTCCCCCACAAACAAACGAGCGGCCACGGGCTCGCGCCAATGACCACTCAATTAAACAGGTCGATTGTGTCTTGCTAGAAGCTATACTTCAGCGCGAACTGAATCAGCCGAGGCTCCGCGGCAGAGGTAAGCCGCATGAACGCTACTGAGTTCATGTTTCCGTTCGGGTTGCCGAAGTTCACCTGATTAAAGATGTTGAAGAACTCCGACCGGAACTGGAGTTGCTGCCTCTCGGTAATCATGAAGATCTTGGAAAGACCAGCATCGGTATTGAAGTTCGCAGGTCCCGTCAGCACGTTTCGTCCGAAGTTGCCATAGGAACCAGGTCCGTTCACGGCAAAGGCTGATTTCGAATAGAACTGCAGAATCTGGTCTCCACGCGAACGGTCTCCAGACAGGTAGGGGTCACCAACCAGGTTGGGACGATCAAAGTTTGCCGCAGTCAAGGAATAGTCGCGTCCGGATACCACCGTAAACGGAGAGCCACTCATGGCGCCGAAGATACCGGAGAACTGCCAGCCACTCAGCAGGTGCTTGGTGAAGGCGTTGCTCTCTTTGAATCCAGGGATGTCATACACCCAGGACAACCGGTACACATGGCGGCGGTCAAAGTCAGATGAGCCACGTTCCGGGCGCGTATCCAGCGGGTTCTGGAAGAGCGCGGAGCCTGCGGCGATGGTGCTCCAATGGTCAATGGAGTGCGACCACGTGTACGCCGATTGCAGCGTGATGCCCTTCGACGAGCGCCACCGCAGCGTGGCCTGCATGGAGTGGAAGTTCGCGGTCCCTGCCGATTCCTGCCAATCGATGTTTGCGAAGGTGTTGGGCGCTAACCGGCGACGGTCGTTGATATTCGCCAGAGTGGACTGCCCGGGGATGTACACGGCCGTGTTGATGTTTCTGGTCTGGTGCAGACGACGGCTGAGCTTTCCGACGTAACCGATATCCGCCATCATTTCCGACGTCAACTGCTGCTGCACGTTGAAGGTCATGCTCATGATGCGAGGCATGCGGTAGTTCGGATCCCAACCATACGCGGACACCGGCAGGTAGGGATCAAAGAAATCGGGGTTGCTCTGCAGATTCTCGGTCGTCAGCGCAGGAAATGCCGGTAGCCCTGCGTAGGGGTTCGACAAAGTGCCTGTTGGCTGCGGCGTCGTTTGAATCACGACAAACGGCAGGTTCTGGCTGGTCTGCGCGGGAATATCCACGTGCATCGCGTTGCTGAAGAGCGCAAAGCTGGAACGCACGCTGGTCTTGCCCGTACCAAATGGATCCCACGCCAACCCGACGCGAGGCTGAAATTGAAGCTTGTCCAAGGCCACCAATCCTTCGGGTAAACCATTCGGGAAATCCGCAGTTTTGTCGCCCGGAAAGATAAGACCACTCGGGGCCAGGGGGAAGATCTGGGATTGCGCTCCGTACAGATAGCTCGCGCCACCGCTCACGGGAAGACCGCCGTGGTTGTTCCACTTGATCTGCGTGTCTTCTTTCGCACGGTATTCTTCGAACGGAGCCAGCAGTTCATAACGCAGGCCCAAGTTCAGAGTCAGCCGGGATGTGACCTTCCAGTCATCCTGAAAGAAAAAGCTACGATTCCAGGCACGATAGCCCGGACGGTTCACGTAGCGGATACGGGTCAGATCACCGAGGCCGCCGAGCAGGAAGTCCGCAGTTACGTTGTTGCTGACAGTGCCATAAATGGAGAAGGCGCCGGTGTTGAATACGTTGGCATCCAGGTAGTGGGTGCGCTTGTAGAAATCAACGCCCATCGACATGCTGTGCTTGCCCTTGTAGACACGCACCATGTTGCTGAGTTGGAAGTTCTCTCCACCTTCCCGCCAGGGTCCGCCCACGTAGGCTCCCAGGGTAAAGCGTCCCGAAACCGGAATGTAGGGTGGGTTGATATTGGTTCCCTTGAAGGTGTCATTCTCCACACCAACGTAATCCCAGTTCTGGATGCCCATCGCTGCCGGATTCACCGTATCGTATGGCATGCGTTGTTCCAGTTGTCCGGAATATCCGATGCGCAGATCATTCAGAATCGATGGCGAGAAGGTATGGGTGTGCCCAACCGAGAGCAGAAAGATCCGCTGGGATTGGTCGCTCTTGCCGATAGTGGGGTAAGGCCCATAGAAGAACGGATTGTCCGGGCGAGTGCGATCATACATGCCGCTGACATGGAACTGATCGTTGTCGGAGAGCCGGTAGTCGAACTTGCCGGAGACCTGATCGACATCCACCTTGCGGGCTGCGGCGGTTACCAGCATGCCTCCTGCCGGAGCCTGTGGAATTACGTTTTCCAGAAGATACCTGGACACCGGATCGAAACGCTGTTGCGGAATCACATATTGCCCAGCGGCGTTTCTTGGGAATGCCTGCCCCGTCGATGGGTCAATCACCGGAGTAGCGCTGGTAATCAGTCCTTGCCGTTCATCCGCAGTGAGAGGGAAAGACGTGGCGAGGGCCGTATTCCTAATCCGCATTCCCTGATAGGAGGCGAAGCCGAAGAGCTTGTTCTTGATGATGGGGCCACCAAAGCTGGCGCCAAACTGGTTCTGGCGCAGGGTGGGCACCGTAGCGGCAAAGAAGTTGCGCGCATTCAACTTGTCGTTACGCAGAAACTCAAAGACCGAACCGTGATACTCATTGGTCCCCGAACGGATGGCCGCCGAAAATACGGCGCCCGAATACTGCCCGTACTCCGCGCTAATCGGGTTTGTGATCAGGTTGAACTCTTGCAGTGCATCCGGGTTGGGGTAATTCAAACCCGCATTCGAGTAGCTTCCTGCAAAACGAACACCGTTGAGTTGGTAATCCGTTTCATTGGCTCGGCTGCCATTGATGTTTACGAAGTTTCCCGCCCGGTTTCCGGAATCAATGGTGGTGCGGGTGCTGATGTTGGTGACCCCTGCCACCAGGCTGGCGAGTTGCAGAGGATTGCGCCCGTTCAGCGGAAGTTCGGTAATGCGACGCCGTTCCACGACATCACCACGTTGTGCGGAGTAGGTATCGACCAGAGGCGGCGTATCCGTGATCTCCACGCTATCGGCAATCTGCCCCAGCGTCAATTCGGCATCTACCCGTAAGTTCTGATTGATCTGCAGCACCAGGCCGGTTCTGGTTGTGCGTTTGAATCCCGGCGCTTCGATCGTCACGTGATACCCCGTGCCGATGGGAAGCGCGGAAAGCAAATAGCTGCCGTCGCTCCGAAGCTCGGTGGTCCGCGAGAAATTCGTTTCTGTGTGAACAGCGGTAACGGTTCCAACGGCGACGGCTGCGCCTGTGGGGTCCGTCACGTTTCCCACTATGTTTCCCACGTTTGCTTGCGGGAATGCGGAGAGAGCCATCACCAGGCTGATTATGATGGCTGCAAGGCACTTGATATTCATGGAGTTCTCTCTTCTTCAAAGGAGCAGTGGTCAGACCACATATCCAGTCATAGTTACCATCTGGTTACTGATGTGTCAAGACAAATTCCTGCGCACATCCTTGCACCATCGCGTCGCCGCCCGACGCTACAGCATACAAACGACAGCAGACTGCGGCATGGTCCCAGCGGAACGGACCGCAGAGAAATACAGATCGGCGACGGCACGGCCCGGTGTTCCGCATCATTGACCCGGACGCAGTCACAGACAGGCGGAGAACGACCACCACGGGTGGTCTCTCAAGGACCACGCCTAGACCGTCAAAAGGATCACGATCACAATGGCCAGATTGCAATGGCCCGTTCTCAATGAATGGTGTAGCCGCCGTCAACCACCAGCACATGACCAGTGACCAGGCTGGCGGCTTCAGAGGCCAGGAACAAACACGGACCAACTAACTCCTGCGGGCTTCCCAAACGCTTCATGGGGATATACGAAAGCCAGGTATCCATCAGCCGCTCTGAATCGAAACGCGGATCCACCAGCATTGCCCGCAGTTGCGGCGTGTCTACCTGGCAGGGAGCGATCGCATTCACACGCACGCCCTTGGCAGCCCACTCTAGAGCGAGTTCGCGCGTCAATCCGTTGACGCCGGCCTTCATTGCAGCATACGCGGAGGTGCCCCTTCCCAGGGCGACCAACGAAGCCACCGACGAAATGTTGATGATGCTTCCGGACCCCTGCTGCAACATACGACGGCCCGCCGCCGTACAGAAAAGAAAAGTGCTGCGCAGGTACATAGTCGCCATATGATCCCATTCCGATTCGTTGTAGTCGGTGGCTGGTTTTAGGACCGCTTTACCAGCAAGGTTCACCAAAACATCAATCGAACCAAACGCGGATACTACCTGCTCAACAGCCTGCTCAGATGCTCGGGAGTCACGAACATCCAACGGCAACGCCAGGCTTTCCCTTCCTAACTTTCGGACCTCAGCCGCAGTCGCTTCTGCCTTGGAAGCGTCCACGTCCAGACAAGCGATTCGCCCGCCTGAAGCCGCCATTCCTACGCTAATGGCCTGTCCGATCGCCCCACCTGCTCCAGTTACTAGAATGGACTTCCCATCCAGACGGAAGAGCTGTCCAACAGATGCCATGTCCATATCCTGATTCCTTTTGTTTTACTATAATGGCCTTTTGGTATGACCATTTAAGTTCCAGTTTGTACAGAATCGCACCAAGCCGTCAAGAATCTTCGCATCAGTAAAGTAGAATCTTTTCTGAAACTTCCCTGCCCGCACGCTGCGTCTGCCTTGACCTCTGTGGCTGAGTGGTTCTACCATAAGGCACGTTATGCCAGCAGCAAATCGTGGCAGAGCCCACAGCGCCCCCTCTTCAGCGGCGCCCCCCCGTACCGACAGCCTGGAACCCATCGCGTCCGCATTGGGACCGGTTCGGCGAGAAGGACTCACCGAACAGTTGGTGGAAAAGCTGGAAACCCTCGTATTAGAGGGCGTCCTGCAGCCAGGTGACCGCCTGCCACCGGAGCGAGAGCTTTCCGAAGTGCTGAGTGTTTCCCGCGCTTCCTTGCGCGGCGCGCTCAAGGCCTTGCAGGTGATGGGAGTCCTGGAAGTTCGCCAGGGCTCCGGCAACTACCTCAGCGCCGATGCACGCCAAATTCTGGAGCAACCGGCACGCACATTGGTCCCGCTACCCGGGCTGTCACAAGCAGAGCTATTCGAAGCACGCCGAGCCATGGAGGCAGAGGCTGCCGCAGGCGCCGCGCGACGGGCCACCTATGCGGACCTCCAGAAAATTCGCACCGAATGCGCAGCGATGGCCAAGAACACGCGGGATGCAGTCAGTTTCGGCAAACACGACCTGGCATTCCACAACGCGATTGCGCTCGCTTCGGGAAACCGCTATTTCGTGTGGTTCCTATCCCTCGCCAATAATGTGCTTTACGACGCTCTACTCAAACGCCCGAGTCGTAGTGATTTGAGCAAATCTCTGGAAGAGCATCAGCGCATTCTGCAGGCCATTGAAAGCCGGGATGCCGATGCAGCCCGTAGCGAGATGCTCGCGCATGTCTCCTTGCAGAAGTATTACTTCCTCAACGAGAAGAACATCACGCAGATTCAGTTCCTGGCGCACGACTCGTCGGCGGAAAAGAAGGAAGCTGCGCCCAGGCGTAACACACGCCGCACGGCCGTCGAGGCAAAACGCTAAGCGCAATCAGCGAAGTAGTGGACCGCAGACGGCCTACTACTTCGCAGGATCATTCAGTAGCTCCACCCGTTTCCCCATCAGGTAGTCCCGCACCTTCTTCGCCGGGTTGGCGCGAAGGTCGTGCTCGGCTCCTGTGGAATACCACGCCGCGTGTGGAGTAAGAACGACATTCCGCATGTTGCGTAACGGGTGCCCAGCTGGCAGTGGTTCGGCCTCAAAGACATCAAGCGCCGCGCCTCCCAACATATTGGCCTCCAACGCACGCACCAACGCTTCCGTATCCACCAGCTGCCCTCTTGAACAATTGATCAAATAGGCGCTCTGCTTCATACGGGCGAGCCGCTCCGCGTTGAACAGATGATGGGTGTCATCCGTCAGCGGGGCGTGCACGGAGATGTAATCTGAATTCGCCAGCAGGTGCTCCAAGGTGATGCCCTTCCCGGCTTCGTGCAACTGCGGATCATAGATGAGCACGTTCTTTAGCAGACCTGTCGCCATTTCGGCCAACTTGCGTCCGATGCGTCCATAGCCGACGATCCCGAGGGTCTGCTCACTCAGACGAGGCATCCGGGCCATGCTGCGCGTAGGATCCCAAATGCCCTCCGCCACATCCCGGGTGAGCGGAAATAGTTGACGATGACAAGCGAGCAGCATTGCCAGGCTGTGAGTTGCAACTTCTTCCACGCAATAGTCCGGGTTATTCGCCACCGCAATGCCCGCGCTGGTCGCCGCAGCGACATCCACGTTGTCATAGCCAGTGCCGTAGCGAACAATAATCCGGCATCGGGTGAGAGATTCGATGACCTGCCGATTGATTGGAGCCCATCCGACTAGTAGAGCGTCTGCATCTCGGCAAGCTTCCGTCACTTCCTCGGGATTGCGGCAATCGCTCTTGGAAAGCGAGATACCCACCTGCGCCAGCACCTCACGTTCTACCGAAATGTCCTGCCAGGGACAATCCGTAATTACAACCTGATAGCGCATTTCCTTCCCCTTCCTTAGGCGCTAGACCAACAGTGTTTCGGGATTCTCCAGATAGTTGGCGATGCACGATAAGAACTGTGCGCCGCCCACTCCATCCACCACGCGGTGGTCTACAGTCAACACCAGCCGCATGGTAGGCCGAATCACCAGGCTTCCCTCATGCACGACGGCCCGGTCGGCGATCCTGCCTACAGCCAGGATGCAGCTCTGTGGCGGGTTGATGATTGCTTGAAACGCATCCACCCCAAAGGCTCCCAGGTTGGAAAGCGTACAGACAGCGCCTTCCATATCCGCTGGCCCAAGACGACCGGATTGCACCTTATCCACCAACCCGGCGCGGGTTGCGGCGAGGGCAGCAAGACTCAACGCATCAGCGCCATGAACAACCGGGACCAGAAGTCGGTCTGGCCCCTGAGCCGCAAAACCAATGCCATCCGTATCCGCGGCAACCAGGCGATCTCCATCCCAACGCTTCGCCATCGCCGGCATTTCCCGCAACGCCAATGCGAGCGCCTTGATTAGAAAGTCTGTGTACGTCAAACGTACAGACCTGCTGGCGGCAACCGCGTTCAACAGCTTGGTGCGCAACGCGACAAGCCCGGTGGCGTCTACTTCCCGATCAAGCCAAAACTGAGGAACCGTGGTGACGCTGTGGGTAAGGCGATCGGCAATCACCTTACGAATGTTGTCTCTGGCGGGTTCCGGCGGCGTTTGTGCAGCGGGCGTGGCACAGTCCTCCAGATAACGACGAACGTCTACTTCTCGAATACGACCGAATTCGCCGCTTCCCGTCACCAGCGTTAGGTCCACCCGGAACTCATGGGCAACGCGCCGGGCTCGCGGACTTACCAACACGCGGCCTGTATTGTCTGAAGCCTTAGCTTCGGAAGTCGTGGCCCCATTGTCAGTGCTGACTAGCCTATCCGCTGCAGCATCAGTCTGCTGCACGGACACATCATCCACGGCGGAAGGGCCGTCCGGCGCGAGGCTCGCGCAATCTGCATCTGGCGTCGTACTGAGACATCCAATTCTGGTAGCCACGGGAACGGTCGCCCCTTCCTGGACAAGAATTGCTGTCAGATATCCTGTAAACGGACTCTCAACCTCCATGTCCACCTTGTCCGTTTGTACTTCGACAATCGGCTCGCCCTTTTCGACGCTTTCCCCGACAGCCTTCAGCCAACGCAGGACGGTGCCTTCGGTCATCGTCATCCCCAATTGGGGCATTACCAGTTCATGAACCATTGACCTAATCCTTAAGCGGCCATCAATGCGCGCACTGCGGCGACGATCTTCTCTGCGGAAGGAAGCATCTCAGCCTCCAGGATGGGATTGAACGGGTGCGGGGTATGTATTGCTCCCAGACGACGGACAGGGGCATCCAGATAGTCGAATGCTTTCTCCGTTACGAGAGCAGCGGCTTCGCCGGAAAACCCACAGAACCGTTGCGCTTCATCGACGATCAGCAGCCGACCTGTTTTTTTCACGGAGTTCAGCAGCGTCTCTTCATCAAAGGGGACGATGGTTCTGGGGTCGATCACTTCAACGTCTATGCCATCCTTGGCCAGCACCTCGGCGGCTTCCATGGCATGCCACACCATCAGACTCATGGCCAGAATCGTAACGCTCTTCCCCTCACGACAGATTCGTGCCTGCCCAAAGGGAATGGCGTAATCTCCCTCCGGGCAATAGCCGCGCTTGTTGTAGAAGAATTTGTGCTCGATGAACATCACCGGCCCATCGTCACGAATGGCCGTTTTCATCAGGCCCTTCACGTCCTCCACAGAAGCAGGCAACACCACCTTCAGTCCGGGAATGTGGGCAAACCAGGAATAGAAACATCGGGAGTGATGGGGGCCGGTACAACGAACGGTTCCCATCGCGGCCCGAATGACAAGAGGAACCCTCAATCGACCGTTCGAGGTGTAGTGGATGGTGGCCGCCTGCTCGACAATCTGCCCCATGGCCTCCATCACCATGTCCAGGAATACGATGTCCACAATGGGTCTCATCCCCGCCATCGCCGCGCCAACGCCAAGGCCGGTCTGCCCAAGCTCAGAAATGGGGGTGTCGCGTACGCGCAATTCCCCGAATTCGTCCCACAGGCCCTTGCTCTGTTTGTAGTTGCCGCCCCGGGCGCCGATGCCCTGGCCGATATAGAAGACGCTACTGTCTAGCCGCATTTCTTCTCTCAGAGCTTCCACGCCAGCTTCTACATATTGAATCTGTCGACTCGCTGCTGCCATGCTGACTTTCCTGTAACCCTTTCTCCGAACGCGATGCGCACTTCCCCAGAACAGACAGATGCCTCGTCGTTCTAGGCCGTTGGGTACACGTGATCGGCAACGCTGCGTGGATCCGCTTCCGGACTTGCTTCTGCAAACTGGTAAGCTTCCTCTACTTCGCCGTCGATCATCCGAGTGATGTCATCGATACGCTGTTGAGCCGATGTATCCTCCGCTGCAAACCGGGCCAGCAGCATCCGGATCGGGTCCCTTTGTTTCCACTCAGCAATCTCATCCTTGGTGCGGTAGCCGATGCCGGGATCTCCCTCAAAATGGCCGACCGGCCGATAGGTTTTGCATTCGATCAGGGTCGGCCCCTCCCCTGCCCTCGCTCTTGCCAGCGCGGTTCCTGCTGCCTGGTACACGGCGACCACGTCATTGCCATCCACTTGCATTCCTGGAATTCCATAGGCGCTCGCCTTGCTGGAAACGTCTGTATTTTTCGTCGCCTTATCCAGGGGTGTCTCCGTTGCATACAAATTGTTCTCGCAGACGAAAACGACGGGCAGACTCCAAGCTCCCGCCAGATTGATTCCTTCGTGGAAGGCGGCATTGTTGGTCGCGCCATCACCGAAGAAGGAAATCGCTACCTGACCACGGCCTTGCAGCACAGCAGCCGTCGCCGCTCCTGATGCAATGGGTATACCCGCCGCCACAATCCCATTTGTTCCCAAAAATCCACAATCCGGATCGTAGATGTGCATGCTGCCTCCACGCCCGCCATTGGTGCCTCTGGTCTGCCCCCAGATCTCGGCAAATAGCGGCCCCAGCGGAACTCCCTTCGCAACGGCGTGTCCGTGTCCTCTGTGTGTGCTTGTTACGTAATCTTCGGTCGAAAGGTGCGAGCAGACGCCGGCAGCTACAGCTTCTTCGCCAATATACAAGTGGACAAAGCCAGGCATCACGCCCGACCTGTAGACGGTCTGCAGCCGTTCTTCAAACGCCCGAATGCGATACATGCATGCGTACAAGTCGAAGAAAATTTCTGTTGGTAATGTGGAGTCCATCTCGATTCTCGCGGACACAATTGGTTATACCACAAGTCCGTTTAAAGTACGATCCCCTTATTTTTATTAGATTATTGACGCCTGTGGTACGGTGGTATGATAATTGGTTCACAAAACTTCTACGGGCTTTGCACTGATGGCGAAGTGAGTCCGGGTGGTTATTCATGGAGCTCGGCAAACTTGAAAATCCGCAACGTTTTGGCGAAGCTTCGCGGGTTCCGCAGAACAACCATTCCGGCAGAAGGAGATCATTCGTATGCAGCTAGAGGGTAAGGTCGCACTGGTAACTGGTTCCGGTAGAGGGATCGGAAAAGTCATCGCCACTCAGTTTGAGAAGCTGGGCGCGACTGTCATTCGGCATGACCATCCCGATAGCCCTGCTGCCCAAGAGGCGCTGCACGCCCCCGGTCATTTTCTCGCTGCAAATCTTGAAGACCTTGCCCAAATCGAAACGATGTTCACAGGGATTCAGAAGCAATACGGTGTTTTGGACATCTTGGTGAACAACGCGGCCATTGACCCCACACGTGAGTTTCTGGATGTAGATGCGGAACTCTGGGCAAAGGTAGTGAACACCAACTTTCGCGCGCCATTCTTTTGTGCACAGCATGCACTCCGCCTGATGACGAACGCGTCGGGTGGGCGGATGTTGTTTATCAGTTCTGTCCATGCCAAGGCGTCCATGCCGGGCTGCTCTGTCTACGCGGCGACAAAGGGAGCCATTGAGTCCCTCGTCGCTCAACTATCCATGGATCTGGCGGCACAGGGTGTTACGGTCAACGCCATTGCCCCTGGCGCCGTAGAGGTGGAAAAGTTCGTGGAGCATCCCGCTTATGACCGCGAAGCACTTGCCGCAGAGATTCCTTGTGGACGCGTGGGATCTCCGATGGATGTAGCCGCGATGGCAGCATTCCTCTCAAGCGATGCGGCGTCATGGATCACAGGACAATGCTTCACCGTGGATGGCGGGACGCGTGCACGCCTCTATCTCTACGCTGGACGTCCCATTCCGAGCTAGCGGTCCACACATCCCAACAGGAAAGGATCATTCCCTTGACCCCGAATCTATTCGCGCTTTCCCGCCGTCGGTGGATGCAACTCGCTGCCGCGACACCGCTTGGCCTTTCGGCCTGCTCCAACCGCGACACGTCGTCACAAAAGGTGGAGGTTCATCCGCTCACCGCCGCATCAGGAGTTCCGCTCGGCTCGCGGCCCAAGACGGTTCCCGCACACCTGCCAGATCGTCTATCTATTTGTTATTACGGCTGGGATTGGATTACGGCAGCGCTTCCGGATGAAGCATTCGGAGACCTGGAACGTGCGCTGATTCAAACCAAAGAGCGCGGGTACAACTGTGTGCGCCCAGAGATGGGCCTGAACTGGATGTTCGACCGCGAGGGGAAGCGTCGCGGCAAGATCCAGTTTGGTCATTGGATTGACGGCGCCAGCTTCAACCTCCATTGTGTCGATGCCAAGGGCGGTGGGGAACACGACGTCTACGAACGGGTGATGCGTCTGTTTGAACTGGCTGATAAACACGACATGTACGTCATCATGACGAACTGGGAATACCAGGATGCCGTGGCCTTTACGGCAGATCCCAAGGTCCGCGACCAGATCATCGGCATCCCCTACAACGATCGTCTATTGCAGTTTGCCAAGCACTACGACCGGCTGATCGCGGCATTGAAGGAACGCGGCCTCCACAAGAGAATCGCATCCGTCGAAATCATCAATGAACTGAACGTGCCACCGTTCATGTGCGCGGAAGAAGGCGTGCCACCACAAACCTTCGCGCAGTGGGCCAAGCTGGAAGTGCCCGGCAAACGCTGCACGAAGCTGGAAGTCCGCGCATTGGCGGAAAAGGCGGTCGCCTATGTGCGGGAACGTCATCCCGATCTACTCGTGACCATCGATGGCTTGGTGCCTTCCGTTGGTTACGATGCGCTGTTCCCGCCCAACGCACAGATTGCCGATCACCACATCTATTCTGACGGCGTCGTGCAAGCCTTCTGGAAGGAAGCAGGCATCGGAGGTCTCGCGCCCGCCAAACCCGAGGACATGAAGGCCAACGACTTCTTCTGGTCCATGATGCACGACCATTCCATCGCGTTCACCGAAATCGTAAAGAACGGTGGCCATGTACGCGCCACTTGGCACCCGATTGCCTGGCTCTATAGCAACATCGATAACGCCAAGTTCGACAAATGGTGTGTGGAGCACTATCCGCAATATCGGGAGAAGATCCGCGAGTCCCTAGAGAAGGAATTCCTTCTCGCCGCTAAGTTCGCCAAGGAGCGGGGTCTGCCCATGGTGGCCGATGAAGGGTTCATTCTGTATCCGCCTCTCCATGCGAAGTTTGTCACCACGCCAGAGGGTCGTGAAGGAGAAGAATTCGGCGTGAATGCCGCCATCGCCACCGGACATTGGGGCATCATGATCTCCGGCTACTACCGACCCAACACGCCCTTCTGGCTCGATGATTCCCAGGCGAACTGGGTTCGCAGCGTAAACTCCCGCATCCAACAGACCAAGACCCACACCATGGGCGCCTGAGGCTTCGGAACGACATGCCCATGGAGATTCTGCAAGGACTGTTGTTGGTCTGCATCTCAGGAACGATGGCAGGGTTATTTTTAACCCCCGCCAAGTTTATGAGTCACTATCGTTTCGAGAATTATTGGCTAGTACAGAGTCTGGTTGGTTGCTTCTTGATTCCATGGGCGCTTGCTTACATCGCGCTGCCGGACCTGCCCTTGTTTCTATCGGGACTCTCGTGGAAGCAGTTGCTCACTCCTGGGACCTTCGCGCTCAGTTGGGGTATTGCTTCCATGCTGTCCGGGCTTTCCGTCACGCGCATCGGTCTTTCCATGACCTACGCGCTGGTCATCGGCCTTGGAGCAGTTGCTGGAGTGCTCGTTCCCTTGCTCTATTTCAATCCGGCCTCCTTGTTGGATGTCTCCGGGCAATTTATCCTGATCGGCGTGCTTGTGATGATTGTGGGTTTAGCCGTGGTGACACGCGCGGGGCGCTTGCGGGAACAACAACCTACCGCACGAAAGGCTTACGCAATCAGCACATCATCGGCCCCCAGAGTATTTTGGCTCGGGATTCTGATGGCCTCAATTGCGGGTGTCCTTTCTGCCGGTCTCAACTTCAGCTTCGCCTTCTCCGGTTCCGTCGTAACGGCCGCCGAACAGGCAGGCGCCGCCAGTTCCGCCTCTACCTATCCGGTATGGGCCTTGGCGCTAACTGGAGGCATGCTTCCAAATGCCGCGTTCTCCGCATGGACGATGACGCAGAAGAATACGTGGCATCGCTACCCGCTCGGGTTGCATCGTGATTTCCTGCTAGCCATCGTCATGGGAACCCTGTTCGTGGGATCCACTGTCATTTACGGTTGGGGAGCCTCCCTGCTTGGCTCCCTGGGAACCTCCGCGGGGTGGGGCATCATGCAGACCGTCCAGATCGTCGTTGGCAACGCGGGTGGCTACTTCACCGGCGAATGGATCGAAGCCCCGCGCAAAGCAAGGCTACTGCTTCTGACCGGCTTGACGCTTCTGATCCTGGCGTCCGCGCTGATGGCGTTGGGGAATCGGTAGAGCGGCTTGGAATGGGGTTGGCTGCGAGTAGACGGAGGGTCGACTCTCACACGGGCACGTTGAGCGATGTAGAGAAAGCATGGGGCCAAGCCTATCCTGAATTCTGCGTAATCAGCGTACTCGGAGAGGATGAGAGGACGCATGGACGTAAAGAAGCTAGAAGCGGCAATCGACGAGTAGCTGAAGGAATACCGAAGCCCAGAGGAGATCACCGGGCCAGATGGATTGCTCAGACATCTGACCAAGTCGCCGACTTCAGGGATGGACTTCAGAGGATTTCGGGGTCGGTCGCCTCAACCTCGAAACCGCGCCACAACGGCTCTACAGGCCAAATCGCAGCCGTACCGCAAAGCCCCGTAGGGGCGACAGAATCATGTTGCCATGCGTGAAGCGAACGTCGCGCCTAATGGCGCGCTAGCTATAACGTCCCGCCCAATGGCGCGCTATCCATGCGGTGAACCGGAACCCGTGGTAGCCAAACAGCGGCGAAGCCTGCACGTCGCATCTGCTAGCTAGCAGATGCGACGTGACGCTTCCTTCAATCCAGCCAGCCCCAGTCCACTCCGACGAAATCCATCACACCGGTTCCCGATTTTTCTTCCCAGTCTTTCCAATCACTTCCAGCCCCAACCCACAAAACCCGCCGCACGGTTTCCTATACTCGGCATGCCAGGGCAGCGATCCAAATCTTCGCGACGCCCTGCATATTTCACCGCGCAGGAGACACCCGATGGCCACCGTCGCCCACACTTCCCCCGAAACCCAGCCGGTCACAAACCAGCCGACCAATCCCACCACGCACCAGCCGCCGCATCCAACGGCTCCTCCCAACCCGTCCCCCTTCGCCGAGCGCAACCGAGCCAACGCCCAGTTCTCCACCGGACCCCGCACGCCCGAAGGCAAAGCCGCCTCCTCGCAAAACGCACGTAAACACGGCTACAGCCTCACCACCCACAAAGTCCTCGATAACGAAGACCCTGCCCTCTTCCAAGCCATGCTCGAAGAGCTCCACTTCGTCTACGACCCGCAATGCCATCGCGAGCAACTCGCCGTCCTCGATATCGCCAAATGCCGCTGGGCCCTCCGGCGCCTCGAAGAAGCCGAAACCTATCTCCTCAACCTCTACGCCGTCGATAGCGGAGCCGATCCCAACGACGAAGACTACCCCACTGCCCCCGAAGTCCTCGGCGGACTCTGCCAACACGACCCCGGCGACCCACCCCTCTCCGAACTCCCGTCACTGCAACTGCTCCACCGTTACCGCCGACCCTGGGACAAGCTCCACCAACAAGCCCAACGCGAGTTCGACCGCGCCAACGCGGCCCGTCTACGCCAGGAACGTTTTGCCCTCGAAAAACAACGCACGGCCCTGGAACTGGAAATGTTGGAACTCCGCAAGAAAGAAGCCGAAGCCAAAACCGCCCAAGCCGAACAATTCCGAGCCTTCGAATCCAGCTTCAACCGTATGATGGCTCGTCAAGAGGCCGTAGACGCTCTACCTGTGCGTCACGACTCGAAACCACAAGGCTCCAAACGACAAGACGCCAGACGCTCGACAACAACGGCACAAACCCCGACCGCACCCAACATGAAGATAACGACGAACGGCAACAGAGTCGGCGCTGCGGCAGCAACCGCGTCATCTCTAGCCAACGACGTCCCCACAGCCGAACGCTTCAGCGCGCCACAGACCGCAGCCACGCAACGCATCACTTTCAACCCAACCCAGCACCAACCTACATCTGGCTTCGTTCCGTCACGCATCTAGACACAGTCGCCAACGAAGCTACCACCTTACCGTCGAATACCCCCATAACAAGCGCCGTCCCAACGTGTAGATAACCCAACGTTCGACCCGCTGTCTTGTGTCAGTGTGGCCGACAAACACTCATCTGACTGGCTTGGAGACGAAAGGGAACGTCGCCGGCCCTTGCTACAGCGGTTGTAGGTCTGGCGACCAACGTTATGGTCGACGGTACTTGGCCTCGTCGGTCCAGCAAATGTTCGAGGGTTGCCGCAAAAAACTGCGGGTTGTTAGCGGTCTTGTCCTATGGGCTTTCACATGGCCAACGGAGATGCCGCCTCGACTATGAATCTCACAGTGGCGCCAAGAATCACAGTGACGCTAGAGAATAGTCGCAAACGCCTACCTAGCGAATCGGAACCGGCCTTCGCGATAGAAGCCAAACGCCCACAAGCGCCAAGGCCACAGCCGTCCATTGCGCGGCCGAAAGGCTCATGCCAAAGGGGTTGGAGACGTCATGTGCGCGTAGGAACTCCACAGCAAAGCGTCCTATGGACGAAAGCACCAGGAACAAGCCCAGAATGCGGCCTGGTTTGTTGAGCTTCGGAAACAGGAAAATCAACACCGCAAAGATGGCGAACTCCGTAATGGATTCATAGATCTGTGTCGGATGCAGCGGGACGCCCAAGGGAACGTTCGAAAATTCATGCACGTCGGGATTGGAATAGACAACCGCCCAGGGACGCTCGCAGTATTCCCCGAAGCAGCACCCGCCGAAGAAACAGCCCAATCTGCCAAATGCATGCCCAATGGCCAAGCCGGGAGCCAGGCAGTCGCCCGCTGCTGCCATATCCACGCCGTTCTTTCGCATGTACCACACGAAGAACGCGAAGCCCGCGATGACGCCCCCGTAGAAAATGCCTGCGGATTGCAGCATATTCATGGAAACCAATTCGGCAGGGTTGCGGCTGTAGTAACTGAAATCCTGCAGAATGAGGTTCAGCTTCGCGCCGGCAAGTCCGACCAAGGCCGTGTAGAGGGCAGCGCCTATGATGAACTCAGGATCGAGATTGCGCCGCTTCGCCAAGTACTTGGAAACGAACATGCCCGCCAGAAAGCCCAGCGCGACAAAGAGGCCATAGGAGGGAAGGAAGAAAGAACCGAATTCAAACAGTTTCGGGTGCATGAGAAAAGATACGTCCTACGGGTTCTTGCGCCAAAGATCCAACAGCAACAGGCCTGTGCCAACACAGATGCCCGAATCGGCGATGTTGAAGGTATACCAGTGCCAGTCACCTAGGAAGAAGTCGAGAAAATCGACGACATTGCCATGGACAGCGCGATCAAAGATGTTGCCGAGTGCGCCCCCCAGCACCAGCGCCAAGCCGATGCGCAGGCAAATGCCACCATATTCCCGAGAGGCTGCAGCCTTCCACAGAAAGTACACCAAGGCTACCACTGCTAAAGACGAGAAACCCACCAGAATGGAAACGCGGACCCATGACGGAGCCTCCGCTAGCACCCCGAACGCCGCCCCTGTGTTCCTCACATGAACCAGGTTGAAAAATCCGGGAATCACCACAATCTCGTCGAAGAAATCCAGGCGTCCGATAATCCAGAGCTTGGACAACTGATCGGCCAGAAAAACCGCGAGGGAAAGAGCAAAAAGTCGAAGACGCAGGCTTCCCGCAGAGAGAGTGTCTACGGATACAGGTGATTGGTGCTCAGGTTGCAACTTTCCATTATCCGAGATTCCTTAGCTACGCCGCAGACTACGCGGGGATAGCGCCCCAGAAAGTTTACAGGAAAATGGACAGGCGAACATCAAGCGAAGGAAAGGATACACTACAGATATACGCTATTTCTTCGCCCTCTCGGCGAGGCGTAAACACTGGTATGAAGCTCGAACAGAAACTCCACATTCTGGCGGACGCCGCAAAATACGACGCCTCGTGCGCAAGCAGCGGTTCATATCGCAAACGCAAGGAAGGCGGGCTGGGAAACACGGAGGGCGTCGGCATTTGCCACAGCTACACGCCAGACGGGCGTTGCGTGTCTTTGCTCAAGCTACTGCTGACCAACTACTGCATTTACGATTGCAGCTACTGCGTAAACCGCATCTCTAGCGACACACCCCGCGCACGCTTCACGCCGGACGAAGTGATTTCGCTGACCATCGATTTCTACAAGCGCAATTACATCGAGGGGCTCTTTCTGAGCTCCGGTGTGATCCAAAGCCCGGACTACACCATGGAGCAAATGATCGCCGTGGCCAAGAGGCTCCGTACAGAAGAGAATTTCTGCGGCTACATCCATCTGAAAGCGGTGCCGGCCGCGTCTGCTGGTCTATACCTGGAAGCAGGTAAATGGGCAGACCGTTTGAGCGCCAATATCGAGCTTCCCGTGGATACCGAGTTGCGCACCCTCGCTCCAGCCAAACGGCACACTGAAATCGAAGGAGCAATGGTGGAAATTCGCGATGGCATACGCGAATCCAAAGACAAGACAAACCGCAAAGGCAAGGCGCCCCTGTTTGCCCCTTCCGGCCAAAGCACCCAGATGATTGTCGGCGCGACGCCCGCCCCCGATGCGGTGGTGCTCGCCAAGGCGGCCACGCTCTACGGAGAGCAGAAACTGCGTCGCGTGTATTACTCCGCTTTCAGCCCCATCCCACATGCGGACCCCACCTTGCCGCTGAAGTCGCCCCCACTGGTGAGAGAGCACCGTCTCTACCAAGCCGATTGGCTCATCCGTTTCTATGGTTTTCGTGTGGAAGAAATCACGCCGCCCGAATACCCCCAACTCGATCTCGACAAGGACCCAAAACTTTCGTGGGCCTTGCGACATCGGGACTTCTTTCCCGTGGATGTTAACCGGGCATCGCGCGCCGCCTTGCTCCGAATCCCCGGAATTGGCGTACGCAACGTGCAGCGCATCCTGGACATCCGCAAAAACCGCAGCCTGCGTCTGGAAGACTTGGTGCGGTTGCGTGTCTCCTTGGCCAAGACACGTTTTTTTATCACCACGGCGGATGCCAACCCCGATGCCAAACAGATCGATAGCCTCCGCCTGCCCCAGCGCTTCCAGCCGGAAGCGCAGCAGCTTTCCCTATTCGGTGCAGTAAGCGGAGAACTATGATCGAGCTTCCCGTGCACAATTTCGCCACCTGGCGCGATGCCGCGCGCAGGATTTTGCACCAGAACGTTCCTCCACACCAAGTCCACTTCTGCGACGCGCGCAATGGCCAGTCTCTGCTCGCGTTGGATGCGGAACCACACCCCTCGGCGTCAGGTCAGACGCGAAAGGTCCCACGCGAGTTCATGGAAATGGCCGTGCTGGCCAGTTGCTTTCGGGACCCGACCCGCTGGAACCTGCTTTACACCGTGCTTTGGAGGCTTACCCATGACGAGCCTCATCTGTTGAACGACCATTCCGACCCTGAACTGCGCAGGCTGCATCTGATGGAGAAGGCGGTGCGCCGCGATCGTCATAAGATGCGCGCCTTTGTGCGATTTCGCGAAGCTGCCGCACAAACCTACATCGCGTGGTACAAGCCAGAACACCACATCGTACGCCTGAACGCAGATTTCTTTGTGCGCCGCTTCGGCTCCATGCGCTGGGCCATTCTGACTCCGGATGAAAGCGTCTACTGGGATTGCGAACAACTCCAGTTTGGACCGGGGCTTCCCCGTGAGTCCGCCCCCGCCGAAGACCAGGTTGAAGATTTATGGCTGACCTACTACGGATCGATTTTCAACCCAGCCCGCATCAAACTCGCCGCCATGCAGAAGGAAATGCCAGCTATCCATTGGGATACGCTGCCCGAGGCTAAGCTGATTGCACCGCTGCTGCATCAGGCGGGTGAACGCGTGGCAGGCATGGTGAAGGAACAGCCTGGCTCCGCGCGTGATTATCTGCCTCAGAAACAAGCGCAGGAAGCAGCTACGTTGCCTGTGCTGGCCGCAGCGGCGCGGCACTGCGAAGGCTGCGAACTGCATGAAGCCGCCACGCAGGTTGTCTTCGGCGAAGGGCCAACAAAGGCCCGCATCATGCTGGTGGGCGAGCAGCCTGGAGATGAAGAAGACCAATGCGGCAAACCCTTCGTGGGGCCAGCAGGGCAGCTACTGAATCAAGCCTTGTTGGACGCGGGCATCGAGCGGCAGAATGTCTACATCACGAACGCGGTGAAGCATTTTCGCTTCGAGCTTGGCGCGCCTGTACCGGAACGCGGGAAACATCGTCTGCACAAAAGGCCAAGTGGCAGACACATCGCGTCATGCCGCCCCTGGCTGGAAGCAGAAATCCAGCAAGTGCAACCGGAGTCGATTGTCTGCCTGGGCAGCACTGCGGCACAGTCCCTCATCGGGCGAGACGTACGGATTCACGAAGACCGAAGCCGTTGGATGTCGAGCCTATGGGCCAACCGTCTGCTAATCACAACGCATCCCTCTGCATTGCTACGGATGACCCCAGACCGATTCCCGGAATCCTATGCCCTATTTGTGCAAGACCTGCAGATGCTGCACCAACCGTTATCGAAACCGATTGCGTAGACGATCTACTCCTCGATCTAGATTCTCAATGCGATCAGGCCAGCGCCAGCCAACTGCCATCTCGGCTGGATGCGGGCAAACGGACATCGTCGCGCCAAAGATCTGATTGTTTGGCCGGCAACCAGAAGCGGCCACGGGCCGTCAGCGGTGGCAATGGTTCATAGGGCCGACGCGCTGACGTGACGACCACAGCTTTTTCCGCCGCGCTCACCGAACACGCTTGCGGCGCATCCACCAGCTTGCGTCCGCCTACTCGCAGTTGACTGCCATCGCCCAGCAGATAACCCTGCGGTTGTGCGCTATCAAAGCGGCGCACAACCGTCAGCAGACCATTGGAGACCACAGACCTACAGGTAAGCATCTTTCCAGTAGCACCCGGTTGCCACAACACCAGATCTTTGACGGGTTGGGAGTCCTTTCCCGAATAAGTCGACACGAGAAAACTGCGTCCGCCGGTGGCGCCTTTTACAGCCGGCCCCACGGAGACAGCAGGCTCTGGCTCACCATCTGCCCATGCAATCGCCAACATCACAAACTCAGCCTGCTCGGCGCGTTGTTTCACGCGCAACAGACCCCAGCTGTCATTGCGGTTGCGCTGTTCATTCTTCACGATCTGGAAGCTGAAATCCGGAGCCTCTGGTGTCAGGAACACTAGTTTGCAGTGTGCACGCTCGCCTCGTAGCCGGAATGGCTCCGCTACCGTTCCCTTCCCTTCAATGCTCTGCGCCATGGTGTACCACTGCCAGTGATAGTCGTGGGGGGCGTCATCCTTTCGGATCTGATCGGTGACAACAATGTAGGGATTACGACCTTCTTTGATGTAGCCAAGAACGCGATCAGCCTGTTTTGCTGGTTTGTCGGTCTTTACGGAACGATCGGCATAGCTGCGATGAGCGTCGCCGCGCACATAGTCCCCAAACTCTCCGGTGCCCACGCCCGTCAGATACCCGTAAATCGATCCATCGTCACCTGCGGACGTCGGCCTGTCCGCCACGGGCATACCACCTTCATCAATGATGACGATGTTGTGTTCCAGGTCCGCGCCATGCAGCGGCTGTGAGTAACCGTAGATATTCGTGTGCGCGCCAAACTCTTCACCAAACACCGTGAACACAAAGCTGTTCATGTCATAGTGCGTATGGTTGGAATTTTCGTAGCGCGTTGAAAAGGCCAGCCAGCTTGCCTGTTCGTTATCCCATTCATTGCGCGCGAAAAGATAACCAGCCTGATTCCGGTCGAACTCAAAGTAGTGCGAGGTGCGCAGCTTCAACTCTCCGGGGGAACGGGGAGTCAACGCATCAGGGTAGTAAAGAAACTGCAGGAAGGCTTCCGTTCTGGCACGGTCTGCATACTTCTCGAAAGTCCATAGACCCGCGGCATCATTCATTTCCCGAATGCCGTACAGATAGATCGCCTGAAAGACGCGTCGTCCGTACTCCGTGTTATCGCCCACCGTGGCGCAACGTCCCTGCGGCATCCACTGGTGTCGCAGATAGTGCATGGCATTTACGCCACCGCTTTGGGGAACGAAGTCTTCCCCACCTGTACGCCGTACCGCGTCCAAAAACTGTATCGGATTCTTGAGATAGTGGGCGTACCCGGGGCCTTCGCTGCACAGACCGTTGTCGCGCCACGTCAGCGGGAAGTAGTTGCGTGTCACCTTGCGTAAGCAATCTGCCAGACGCTGCTCCAGTTGCGGGTGCTTGGATTCTCCGCGAATCGCGGCTAGCAGGATACCCTGGGCGCCTACTGGAATAGCTCCGCAATTGTAAGTGGCATCGCGCCACCACCAGGATTGCGTGTGATCTTCCAGCGCATCGGACCACGCTTCCAGACCCGCAAGAATGGTCCCGCGCTCGGCATCGGGCATGATGGCATAGAGCCAATCCCATGCAAATGCCAAGGCCTTGGGCCAATGCTCTGTACCAAAGAAGTCGTCGTTGATCGCAACAAAAACAGCTTTGGCGTCAGCATCCACCGCAACTTGGCGAAGCAGCTTCACGGCCTCCAGTCCCATCTGCCGGTCGTTTTCCACCTGGTAGACCAAGGCCATGGCTTCCAGCTTCGCGGCCAGACGAATCCCTTCCCTGCCCGCCATCTGTTTCGGCGTCAGATCACGAGGTAAGTCTTCCGTTGCCTCCTGCTTCACCTTACGGTAAGCATCTGCGGCAAGCCCTTGGCCCTGAGCGCGTTTGTGCATGGCAGGCAATTCCGCTGCGCCGAAGATGATGCCGGGATGCGTTCCTTTTGCGACCACCGGGTAGGCATAGCTACGCGGCTTGGCCTCTGTCTGTTGTGCAAACAGCGGCTGCAACGCTGTGGAAAGGGGGATCGCGGACAGCAGGGTGGAGAAGAGAAAATGACGGCGCGAGAAGCGGGTAAGGTTCAGGCTCATGG
>Ga0182745_1000316_pt1 | contig 56777 bp, 50 predicted proteins | sample eDN3rd30CKraftBY_FD_128523 | JGI IMG/M metagenome (GOLD analysis project Ga0182745, IMG submission 128523) | Enriched backyard soil microbial communities from Emeryville, California, USA - eDNA 3rd pass 30_C Kraft BY (version 2) (version 2) | ecosystem: Environmental > Terrestrial > Soil >... | reverse complement strand
TCACGCCGACCGAAACGCCGCTCGGAATATCCGGGCTCTGGCACTTCCTAAGCGTGCCACAGAACTGGTGAGCGTTAGCGCTTAACCGGAAATCCCACGTGCTTTAGCCGTGGGAAGCTTAAGTCTCAGTATCAAGGAAGCGGCTGAATCGCCGCTTCCTCGGCCCGGGCAAGTCTTCCTCGTTCGAGGGCGCTTATGATGGCGTCGGTATCGTAGACGCAACCTCCCCAGGTTCCTCCTCCCACCGCCTGAAGCGCGGCCCACAGGCGGGTATCGTCCGGTAGCGCGGGGTCGGGAGAAAGTCGCGGATGGACCGGACGCTTGGCCAAGACACGGGCGGCCTCGGCACGATCCAGTGGCTCTCCATCGACCGCCACGAGATCGATGGTCCCTTCCAGGCGGAGCCGATCCACGACGATCTGAATCAGGTCATCGTCTCTGAGTTTCCCGATGGGGCCCCCCGCCAGTGCTTCCGGCCCGATGTGGCCGATACAGGCCCCCGTGGAGACGCCGGAGAACCGCGCGTCGGTCAAGACCGCCACCTCCTTGCCGAAGGTCAGATGCTTCAGCGCCGAGGTGATTTGGTAAATCTCTTCCATGCCTGCTCCCATCGGCCCTCGCCCGATGAGCACGAGCACGTCCCCCGCCTTGATGGGCCGAGCCCCTTGCCCCTTGATCGCCGCGATCGCCTCGGACTCCCGCGTGAAAACTCGAGCAGGCCCGGTCTTACGGTAGACCCCATCCGCGTCAACCACCGAAGGGTCAATGGCCGTGCTCTTGATCACGGATCCCTCCGGGGCAAGGTTCCCGCGCGGGAAGCAGACGGTACTGGTTAGGCCGGTAGACTTTGCCCGATCGGGATCCATGATCACCTCGTCCGGATCCACCCCATCCCGATCGCGCAGCAAGTCCCTGAGCTGATGACGTCGAGGACAGTCACGCCACCAGTCGAGCACCCGACCAAGCGTTTCACCCGTGATGGTCAGGGCTTGTTCATCGAGAAGTCCGAGTGTTCTGAGGTGGAGCATCACCTCGGGAACGCCGCCGGCCAGGAACGCGCGGATGGTCGGATGCGGGTGAGGCCCATTCGGGAGGACGCTCACCAGGCGAGGGACCTTGATATTGATCTCGTGCCAGTCGTCCACCGAGGGGCGCGGTAGGCCTGCCGCGAACGCGATGGCCGGCAAGTGAAGCAGGAGGTTGGTCGATCCTCCAAACGCCGCATGGACAACCATGGCGTTGCGGATGGCTGCACTGGTCAGCACGTCGCGAATCAACAGACCTCGGGTCGCCAGGGTGACCAGGGCGCGGGCCGATCGGCGTGCCATGTCGAGCCAGATCGGCTGGCCGGAAGGGGAAAGTGCGGCGTGCGGAAGCGTCAGGCCGAGCGCCTCGGCCACCACCTGGGCCGTCGCCGCTGTTCCGAGAAACTGGCAACCTCCGCCTGGCGTCGCGCAGGCGCGACAACCCAACTCGGCCGCTTCGACGAGGGAGATCTCGCCATGCGCGTAACGAGCGCCGATCGACTGCACTTTCCCGGCGTCCTCGCCAACACGAGGCGGAAGCGTTACCCCACCTGGCACGAGTACACCAGGTAAGCCACCGCTTCCAGCCAGGGCCAAGAGCATGGCGGGCAAGCCCTTGTCACAAGTCGCGACCCCCAGGACTCCCTTCCTGCGTGGGAGGGACCGGATGAGCCGGCGGAAGACCGAGGCCGCGTCGTTGCGGTACGGCAAGCTATCCATCATGCCGGGCGTCCCCTGGGTCCGACCATCGCATGGGTCGGAAACCATGCCGGCGAAGGGAGCTGCCCCGAGCGCTTTGAATTCCTCGGCGGCCGCCTGCACAAGAAGTCCAATTTCCCAATGCCCTGTATGATATCCCAACGCGATGGGAGTCCCGTCCGGAGCGCGTAGCCCTCCCTGGGTGCTGAGGATCAAATAGGGGTCCCGGTCAACCTCTCCCGCGTTCCAGCCCATCCCCGCATTCTGACTCAGGCCAAACAGGTCGCCCGAGGGCCAGTGCCGAAGCATCTCGTCCGTCAATGGAAGCGAGCCCGCCGGGCCATCCGAAACCGACTCAACTTCGAGCAGTTTCTCTTCCGAAGTGTTCACGAGCTCGAAAAATGACAAATTCATTGACTTCGGGTCTTTCATGTGATTATTCCAAGGAATCTTTCCAATCAAAAGCGTTTTGGATCATCCCGTCCCTAGCTGCCTCGGTTCGGACGCACCCAACACGACAACGCGCGCAACGCTCGACGGTAGGCCCTCGCTCGGCACGATCCAGAGAAGAGCTCTTGTTGAGGGACGACGATTAAACCGTAAGCCCATTCGAACCGAGGCGATGAGCAACCACAAATCCAGGAGTGATGGAGACCAACCGAGTCCATGCAATCAGCGGGGAACCCGCGCGTGAGATTCCTTCCCGTGCAATTTGTTCGATTTGGCATTGGGTCTGCAAGAGGAGAATCTCAAAGCGTCGGTCATGAGGTGAGTTCATGACGATCAAGAGACGTAATCACGCATCAAGTTGAGGTGGACCATGATGAACCTGGTGGGTTGGGTTGTTTTCGGACTGGTCGCGGGTCTTCTGGCGAGGGCGCTTCGTCCAGGCCCAGATGGGATGGGGCTGATTTCAACGATCCTACTGGGCGTCATGGGGTCGGTTCTGGGAGGGGGGATTGCTTACATGCTTCGCCTCGGAACCACGCCCTATCAGCCCGCTGGCTGGATCTTCTCCATCCTCGGAGCCGTCATTTTGCTCTCAATGGGCTTCTTTAGCACCCGCGCCCGCTCGATCGACTAGATTTCGGGTCGAGCCGCTTGGAAAAAATTGGGACCGTCTACCGAACTCGTTGAAGCGAGAAGGAAGGCGGTCCCTTGCCTGTACGATAAGAGAGTGGTTACCCACGCTCGTGCTTAACCAAATTTCATAACTTCACAGGCAGCAACCTTGCCTGGATCTCTCCTTTAAAAGTAAGGGAGGAAGCATCTGGCTACCCTGAAACCAATCGTCGAGCCGAGTCACTCCTCCACGGAGATGAAGGGCCTGGAACAACTAGCCTGGCTCATGGATCGTTCCCTATCGATCCCGGGCACTCGGATCCGCCTTGGGCTCGATTCGTTGCTCGGGTTGCTGCCGGTCGGGGGCGACGTCCTGACAGGCATCGTCCAGGTGGGCCTGGTCCTGGTCGCTCTCAAGCGATACCAGGTACCGAAGGAGGTCGCGACGCGGATGGCGGCCAACGTCCTGCTCGACATGGCGGTCGGGGCCATCCCGCTCGTGGGCGATGTCTTTGATGTTGCCTTCAAGGCCAACACGCGGAATATCAAGCTATTGCAACAGATTCAGGCCGAGCGCGAAGGGACGAAGCCCATCGCCGCCGCGCGAACCTCGCGATGGTTCCTGGCTGGTATCGCCGCCGTGCTCGTTCTGGCGCTCGTCCTGGTGTTGGTCGGCTTTATCACGATCGTCCGTTGGCTACTGACACGTCCGCTCTTCTGAGCACGGACCGAGCCTGATGGCGGATCTCCACGCTTCAGGCCAATTCCGCTGGCACCTTCCCATCCTCCACCAGACGGAGAGGCCGTCCGTCGGGTGTCTCGAACTGAAGGTCGGGACTGATCCCGAGCCGGGTGTAAATGAGCGCCGCGAGGTCGGCGGGTGAAGTGGGCCGGTCGGCGGGAGCCTCTCCCTCCGGATCGGTTTGCCCCACAACGATCCCCTTGGGCAGTCCTGCCCCCGCAAGGAGGGCGCAATTGGCCCGACCATGATGGTCACGGCCCGCATCCTTGTTGATCCGGGGGGTACGGCCAAATTCTCCCATCATCACGACCAGGGTCGATTCTAACAGCCCCCGCTCGTCCAGGTCCTGAATCAAGACTGAGAGCCCCTGATCAACGGGCGGAGCGAGCGTTTCGCGAATCGAGGCGAAATTCTGTTGATGGGTATCCCAACCAAGAGCTCCCATCCCTCGGTCGTTTAATGTGACGAAGGAGACCCCGGCTTCGATCAACCGACGCGCGAGCAGGCAGGACTGACCGAAGCGAGTTCGACCATACCGCTGGCGCATGGCTTCGGGCTCTTCGTCGAGCCGGAACGCCGCCTGCGCCGAGGTTGAGGTCAAGAGGGAATAGGCCTGCTCGGCAAAGCGATCGCGGCTGGCCGTTAAGGGCGTGCTCGGAACATCGCGTGAGAACGTGTTGAGCCGCTCGACCATTGCCCTGCGCCGTTGCAGCCGCTCGAGTGTTCGTCGATCGGGGGGTGTCAGGTTACGGACCCGGAAACCCGCCTGGTTTGGGTCATCCATCACCGCGAAGGGGTCGTACGCGGGCGTCAGGTAGCCACTCGATGAAAAGAGAGGGGCGTCGGGGATGGCGACGTAAGGAGGAAGGAGCCCTGGTTTCGCCTCCTGGAACTTGCCCACCACGCTCCCAAAGCTGGGATAGACGAGTGCGGGGGAAGGCCGATAACCGGTCAAGAGGTGATGAGCGGCTCGGTCGTGGTCGGCCTCGGGAGAGCTCAAGGCACGGATCAAGGTCACCCGGTCCATCACCTTACTGAGGGAAGGGAATACCTCACTGATCTTGAGGCCTTCCACCGCCGTATCAATCGGTTTGAACTCCCCTCGGATGGTTGTGGACGCTTCGGGCTTGGGGTCGAATGTGTCGATGTGCGAGGCTCCTCCCGCGAGCCAGACGAGGATGCAATTCCTGGTTTCCTGCGCGGCCTCAACCTCCGTCGCGACCGAGAGGGCGCGCAAGTGAAGCAAGTCTCCGAGCGACAGGGCCGATGCCCCATAAAGACCTGCGCGTAGGAGGGCGCGGCGACTCGGCCCTTTGCAGTCGGCCGGACGTAATCTCGAATCCATCTTCGCGGCTCCTTCTTCGTGGCGAACCCTTGAAAGACATCCAAAAGGGGTCGCGAGCTTACCCGAAGTGTGGTGGACGACGTTGGCCCGACCGTGCCTTAGTTCTCTTAGCTTAGTGGTTGAACGCAAATTCACGTGACTCTAGCAAGGCCCAGAAGAGATCCTCGCTCACCTCCCGCCGATTCTCCGCACGCGAAAACTCGCCGACCCAGTAATCCGTCTCCTCCTGGGTGGGGGCGCGACAGAGCGTTCGATAATACAGGTTCTCCACAATCTCATCGGCCTCGGGTTCAAGCTCGAGCAGGTTGGCGAGATACCCATTCAGGTGGGTGATCTTGGACTCGACGACATCTCCACCAATGAGCAGCAACGCCTGTCGCAGGCTTAGGGCCGGGGTTGAGGAGGTCGAACACCCGGTCACGCGAGCACAACGTCCCAGGGTATCCAGGATCGTGCTGGCGGTGGTGGGATCGGCCACATCAATGGCGCGTGTCCCCGAGGGTCGATTGGGGTATCGATTCACAACATCGGTCACCTTGGCGATCGCATCGGCCAACTGGTAGGCACTCAAGGGTCTTGGGAGTTGATGGGAAAAAAGGCGAGTGTCGTGCTCGTTACCGGGTATCGCGGCGGAGGACGCGCCATAGGCTCTGGAGGTCGCCACTGTACGAACGAGGTCGCGAAGATCAAATTGATGAGCAATAAAATGCGCAGCCAGCGCATCGAGCAATTCTGGGTGAACGGGGCGATTCGATTGGCTCAGGTCGTCCGCGGGTTCAACGAGCCCCTTGCCGAAAAACTGGGCCCAGACCCAGTTCGCGGTGGCTCGAGCAAAATAGGGGTTCGATGGGTTGGTCATCCATTCCGCGAGGGCTTTCCTGGGATCTTCGTCTGGAGCAACCTCCACGGGGGTACCGTCCAGGAGCCGAGGCTCGGCCTTTTGCCTGGTCCTGAGATGTTCGACGGAACCGCTCGGGTCGATCCGAACGGTGGTCCGCCCCATCATCCCCCCGCCCCCGCCTCGCCGGACTTTCGCGAAGCAAGCGGCGATACCGAAGTAGTCGTCTTGAGTCCAGCGATCGAAGGGGTGATCGTGGCATTGAGCACAACGAAGTCGGATCCCCATGAACCGCTGCGCGGTTTGCTCCGCCATCTCATTGGGAGTGAGCGCATCGAGAGCATAGTTAACCGGCCCTCCGCCGTATTCTTCCGGTTTGCCCACGGCGGTTAAAAGCGAGCGGACGACTTCGTCCCAAGGAGTATTCTTGGTCAGTTGTTCATCGATCCAGGCCTGGTAGTAATTGGCTCCCGGCCCTTGGCGGGCCTGGCTGATTTGCAACAGGTCCCCAAACTTGATGCGCCAGAAGCGGACGAAATCGCGGTCGGCCAGTAGCTCATCAACGCGTTTCAATCGCTTTTCGGGATCCGGGTCGGCCTGAAATTGGCGCACCTGCTCGACGCTCGGTTGCTGGCCCGTCAAATCCAGGGTCACCCGACGTAAAAACGCCGAGTCGCTTGCCGGAGGACTGGGGGGAACCCGGAGCGCCTCGAGTCGTTTCAAAAGCTCAACATCAATAAAATTCGCGCTTGGCTGGGCCTGGAAATCAAAGGAGAGCTCGGGGTTAATGACCGTCGCCAAGCGCGTGCTAACCACCATCGATTGATACCGCACGACCAGGTCGGTCTCGGCCCGCTTGAGCAGTTCCCCATGCCCGTTCAGGTCGATCCGCGCGGCGGAATCATCGTTAATTCGATAGGTTGCCAGGCGTGTCACGTCGCGTTGATGCCCATCAGCATAGGTAGCCACTACCCGAATTTGCAGTGGACCTGGGCCTGCCAGTCGCACGTTGGGAGGCTGGATCTCCACCCGTTCCAACTTCCCATGCACGGGACCAGAGCGCTCCGGGGCTCCCTGGGTGATCCAGTTGCGGAGCGTTTGGTATTCGGGAGACCGAGGCGTGAACCGGGGGCCCCCTCCATGTGGAACCACGCCGGTCCCCTTCAGAAGGATCAGGCTCTGGGTGGGGTTGAAAACCGAAATGCGACGCCCGGCTGCCTCGCGTGCGATGGAAGTCAGATCCGACACTGGGTCATACGCGAAGATGGAGAGTCGGAACCCGTTCTGGCCACTGGCCTTACCATGACAACCACCCGAGTTGCACCCTCCCCGGGTCAGGACGGGCATGATATCCTCGGCGAAATCCCAAGGTCGAGCGGAATCTCCCTTCACCTTCACCTGGGTGGTCGCGCTTGACCCGTTGAGGTGAGCGGTCACCAATGCTTTCCCCGTTCCCACGGGGCGAAGGTATCCCTGAGCGTCGACCTCGACAATGCCGGACGGCTCGACCTTCCAGGTTGCCGATGCCAGGTCGATCGGCTCCTTCCCGTCTCTCTTCTCTACCCCAAGCAGTTGCCAGCCCGCGTCTCCGGGCAAGAGGGTCAACTCGGCCGGTGTCAGCGCGAATCCAGGCGTCTCGGTCGCGGCACCCTGAGCCCAGCGCGCCCTCGAGAGACTTGGGACGTCGCACAAGCCTTCGTTCTTTTTCAAATGTTGGCCAGAATCGGCGGTCCTCTCGACCGAGGACGAAGCAACGGCCGGAGAAACGTTGGCTGGTGCTGAGGTTGAGGTGGTCCAACCGCAACCCGAAAGCCCGAGCGCCAACAGGATCAAGTATTTGAATGGAGGCTGATGAGGGATCATGCGCCGATTTCCCTCTCTTGGCGGCTCGGTGGATCACGGCCGCCGACATGTCTTCCAACGACAAACGTCATCGCCTATCGTAAATCCCAGCGCCTCGGTTTGCAAGGGCTCAAACCAACGACGCGGGGATCCGGACGAGTTCCCGTGGTAACGACCCTTTGGGTGTATCTTCGCTCGCGATCCGAGCTTATTCCAGGAAACGGGGTTTCCCAGGTCGTGAGAAGCGCGGGTACGCGAGTCCAGTGATTAGGATTTGTCCAGGCCACTGAGGAGGTTGAACCCACCTACAATGACCTGGACGATTCACGAAGCCACGTCAGTCGGACTTGAGCGAGGCCATGTCGATCGTGAATCGATACTTGACGTCGCTCTTGAGCATGCGCTCATAGGCCTCATTGATCTGCTGAATGGCGATTACCTCGACATCCGCCGTAATGTTGTGCTCGCCGCAGAAGTCGAGCATCTCCTGCGTTTCGGCGAATCCCCCGATCATCGAGCCGGAGAGGGTTTTGTTCCCAACGACCAGTGAGAACGCATTCACCGGTAGCGGCTTCTCAGGCGCACCGACCAGAGTCAGATTGCCGCCGCGGCGGAGCAGGTTCAAGTAAGCATTGACATCGTGTTGGGCGGAGACACAATCAAGAATCATATCAAACGTGCCGGCATGCCGAGCCATTTGGTCGGAGTCGCGGGAGATCACCACCTCGTCGGCCCCCAATCTCAGCGCATCCTCTCGCTTGGCGGGAGACGTGCTGAACACGATCACGCGGGCTCCCATGGCCTTGGCCAGCTTCACGCCCATATGGCCGAGCCCGCCGAGCCCCACCACGCCCACTTTCTTACCTGGTCCGACATGATTTCGCCTGAGCGGTGAGTAAGTGGTGATCCCAGCGCACAGCAAAGGGGCCGCTCCCGCCAGGTCGAGATTCGAAGGGATGCGGAGCACCGCCGTCTGGTCCACCACGACGCTGTCGGCATATCCGCCATAGGTGACCGGCGCCGTCCCATGCTTGTCCGGGTTGTTGTAGGTAAAAATGGCGTTCGGGCAAAACTGTTCGAAGCCCTCATGGCATGTCGGGCAGTCGTGGTCAGCGCCAACCAGGCAGCCGACACCCACGATCTCACCGATCTTGAACCTGGAAACCTCGGAACCGACCTTGGTCACCCGCCCAATGATCTCGTGGCCGGGCACGCACGGATAGGTGGTCGGTAGGGAACTCTTCCACTCGTCGCGAACGGTGTGGAGGTCGGAGTGACAGACGCCGCAGAACAGGATTTCGATCTGGACGTCCTGCTCGGTCACGTCGCGTCGCGGAATGACGGTCCCCGCCAGGGCGGATGTTGGGCTGGCGGCGGCATAAGCCTTGGCTTTGTACATAAGTCGTCTCTTTGAACCTCAAACGTGGCACGCTGCCACAATCGGCCGTGGGTTGATTCATTCCAATCAGAGGTTTATGGCGTACCCGGCGAACGAACTGGGGATCATTGGGAAGCGCATGATCCGCGGGAACGAGCTTGCTCGGCGACGGGAGCGGCCTCCTCTTACACGAAGGTCACACACCTTGAAGAGTTTCCTCGTCGCACGACCTTATTTAAGGCGGGACATCTCCGCGAGAAAAGGAACGATCCTCCGAAGTTTTAGCCCAATTCTCCGAATGGGCCATGACGACTTTCCCTTAATGCTCTGAAGGAATAACCTGATACTACCGGATTGTGAACATTAGCTCGGAGAGAAGATGGACGATCAAACGCGATCTCGAGAGCGACTCGCCAAGCTCCTCGGTGAGATCGCCGTGGAGGAGGGTCTACGGCCAACCGCCATCGACGGTGTGCACGTTTTCCGTGGTTCGGCGTCGATACCTCGAGCGCCGATGGTCTACCGCCCACACATCATCATCGTGGGACAAGGGCGTAAGAGGGCGTATCTCGGTGGCGAGGTCTATACGTACGACCCAACCCATTACCTCGCCTTGGCTGTTCCGCTTCCCGCCGAGTGCGACGCCGAGGCCAGCCCAGGCGAACCGATCCTCATGGTGAATATCGACGTCGACGCGACTCTCGTCGGCGAACTGCTCCTCGAGATCGATGATCTGGCGCCCCCGCCGGTCGGAACACCAAGGGGAATCTCCTCGACTTCCATGACCCCGGAGTTGGCGGGAGCGGTCATCCGGCTCCTCGAATCCCTCAAATCGCCAATCGACAGCCGAATTCTTGGCCACCAGATCGTGCGGGAAGTCATCTATCGCGTGCTCAAAGGGGAGCAAGGCGGAGCCCTGCGTGCGCTCGCCAGCCGCGATGACCACTTCACACGGATCGCCCGGGTCTTGAGGCATATTCATTCGGAGTACGCGAAGCCGATCGATATCCAGGAGTTGGCAAGACGAGCCGGGATGAGCACGTCGGTCTTCCACCACCAATTCAAGCTTGTGACAGCCACCTCGCCGCTTCAGTACATCAAGCGCATCCGGCTCGATCGGGCCAGGACCCTCATGGCGCTCGACGGCTACAACGCAGGTTCAGCCGCGCGTGCGGTCGGCTACGAAAGCGCGTCGCAGTTCGGTCGGGAGTTCAAGCGACTCTTCCGGATGACCCCCATCGAGGACGCGGAGCGATCCAAGGGCCGACTCGTGGCAGGCTGACGAGGAAATCGCCGAAAGGATGCCGAACCCGCCGCGCGCGGTTATGGTTGAGCTGGAACGCATCGAGATGACCCGCTGGGGACGCTTCCCTGGCCTACTTGGAACTCACTCGTTCCTGGATTCAAACGAGAGAGAATCGAGGCTGAACCGCAATGAAAGCCGTGGTATTCGAACGATTCGGAGAGCCAATCGAGGTCCTTCAGGTGCGAGAGGTTCCCACGCCGGAACCTGGACCAGGTGAGGTGCGGGTCCGGATGATTGCCAGCCCGGTCAACCCATCGGACCTCCTGGTGGTTCGAGGCCGGTACGGCGTGCTCCCGACACTTCCATCGACCCCCGGCTTTGAAGGGGTGGGGGTCGTGGACAAGGCGGGCCCGGGTCTGCTCGGGCGGCTGGTCCTGGGGAAACGCGTGACCGTGATCAACTCGGCGGGGGGCAACTGGGCCGAATATGCCGTGATTCCCGCCAAACAGGCGAGACCGGTCGCCGCCGATATCCCCGACGAGCAGGTGGCCTCTTTCTTTGTGAATCCCGCCACGGTCCTGGCAATGGCCCGCCACGTCTTGAAGGTGCCGAAAGGAGAATGGCTGCTCCAGTCGGCCGCCGGGTCGGTGCTTGGCCGGATGATGATCAAGCTGGCGAAGCACGACGGCTTCAAAACGATCAACGTGGTTCGACGCTCAGAAGCCAAGGAGGAGTTGCTGAAGCTAGGAGGAGACGTGGTGATCTCGTCCTCCGAAGGATCGATCCCAGAGCAGGTCCGGAAGATCGTCGGCGCCGAGGGGGTCAAGTTCGCCATTGACCCAGTGGGGGGAGAAACCGGAACCGGCGTCTTTCAATCGCTCGCGGCCGACGGCCAGATGCTCGTGTATGGAAGTCTTGCCCAGGAGCCCATTCAAATTGACTCGCGGCTGATGATCGCGGGCAAGCGCGTGGTTCAAGGCTTCTGGCTCGGCCACTGGATGCGAGAGCGAAGCATTCCAAGCGCCCTCCTACTCTTCCGCGAGATCACGAACTTGATTCGATCAGGTGTGCTTGCGACGGACCCAGGGCGTTCGATTTCCATCGACTCGATTCACGAGGCCGTTCGCGCGGCGGAAGAGGTAGGCCGCCACGGCAAGGTTCTGCTCTCGATCGGGGAACGTTGATTCATTAAATGCCTTGTCTTGGGCAAGGCATGCTTTCCTGTCCAGCCTATCGTTTAAAGCCAATTCACCATTTTAAAATGAGAATCCATTCACTCGCTAACGCTTCGCTTATTTACAAGCCCGAAGCGCAAGCGAGTGAATCGTATTTTACGGCATCGTCCAACGGATGGGCCTGACAAAGAGATTCACTCGCTGGCGCTTCGGTTATCTACAAGCCCGAAGCGCGAGCGAGTGAATCGTATTTTATGGCATCATCCAATGTATCGGCCTGCCAAAGAGATTCACTCGCTGGCGCTTCGGGCTTGTAGGGAAGTAAAAAGAGATTCACTCGCTCGCGCTTCGGGCTCGTAGAGGATGGGGGATCCTTTCTACAAGTTCGACACGCCAGCGAGTGAATACGCTAAGCTCCGAAATCACCGATCAATGTCTTGGCAGGATGAAGAAGTCGATCCCTGCGTGATCAAGCGTTGAACTTGAGAAGCTCGTCCATGCGCCGAACGATATCGCTCAGGTCCTTCTTGCCAACCTCGGCGGTGATCCACCCCTCATAGCCCACGTCGACCAGCGCGGCTCGAACGGCCGGCCAGTCGATCTCCCCTTCTCCGAGCAAGTAGCCGAACCGCTTCTCTTTCTTATATTCCTTGATATGGACTTTGAGGATTCGTTTGCCGAGCTCGCGGATCCATTCCTGTGGATAGCCGAACTCGACCACGTTGCCCACGTCGAAATAGGCCCCCACCCACGGGCTATCGAACTCGTCGATATAGCGAGCGAACTCGACGGGGCTGAGGAGGAACTTGTTCCAGACGTTTTCCACGGCGATCTTGATACCGTGCTTTTCCGCGTCGGGAATAAGCTTGCGGATATTGGCTTGCGACCGCTTGTAAGCGTCGCGATAGGAAACCTCGGGGTTCACCACGGCGGGAACCACGAGGACAGTCGTTCCTCCGTAGGCCTTGCAGTCGACGAACTCCTGGCGGATGGCGGCGAGCCCCTCTTCCACCACCTTGGGATCGGGGTCGGAAAGGGTTTTCTGCCAGTGCTTGGAACCGCTCACCCCGTGAATGACCAACCCGGTCTTGTCACGCGCGCTGAGGACTTCCTTGAGATCCAGCTCATTGGGGCTGATCAGCTCGACTCCCTGGAACCCCGCGGCCTTGAGCTGTTCAAAGTCGGGAAGAACCGCCCCTTTGCGCGTCCCTCCAAGCATGTAGGCCTTCTTCCAGGCGGGAGACGAGTTGGGTGCCGCCTGAGCAAACGCCCCGGTCGAGGCGGCAGCAATCGCTGCGCTTGTCCCTTTAAGAAAAGACCTACGATCGATCATCGTGAACGCTCCTCCACTCGGACCCTGGAACAAGGATTGAGACTCCGCCGGGCGAGTGGATCACTATCACTCACCCAGCGGCCTTCCAGGATAGGGGGGCGACCGCGATCAATCCAGACAGTGGCGGGGCCAGGGCGAACAAGTTCCGGAACTCTCGGCCATCCGTTCGGATCAACCCGCCAGTTCAGCGAGCTTGGCGTCGAGCAATTCACCGACCAGGGCGGGGTCGGCCTTGCCCCCGGTCTGCTTCATGACCTGGCCTCGGAGGAATCCCTTGACGGCCTCAGGCTTCTTCTTGCCCCCCTTGAGGTCTTCGATCGCTTTCGGATTTCCGGCGAGGGCCGCCTCGACCGCCGCGATGATCGCGTCGCGGTCGGAGACCATGCCATACCCCCCAGCGGCGATAACCTTGTCGATCGCCTCCCCCGACTCGATCATCTTGGCCAGGACTTCTCGCCCCTGGTTCGTATTCAACTCCCTGCGCTTCACCCGATTGATCAGGTCGGCCAGCCCGTCGGGCTTGACTGGAAACTCCGCGAGCGTGGTCTTCGTTTCCTTGATCGTGCGCAGAACGTCCTGCTGGATCCAGTTGCTCGCGAGCTTCGCCTCACCAGTGGCCTTCGCCACGTGATCGAAATACTCGGCCACGTCGGGCCCCTGCTCAACCAAGACGTTGGCGTCGTAAGCGGAGAGCTCGTATTCGGTCTCGAACCGCTCGCGCCGACGCGCGGGGAGCTCGCCGATCGAGGACTGCACGCGGTCGATCCAGGGCTGATCCACGACGACGGGAACCAGGTCGGGCTCGGGGAAATACCGATAGTCGGACGCGCTCTCCTTCCGGCGCTGCGACTTGGTGACCCCATCCGGCTCGCTCCACCCACGGGTCTCCTTGGGAGCGTCCTTGATCGTCAGTCCATCCTCTTTCCATTGCCGATACTGCCGATCCATCTCATAAGTCAAGGCCCGTTCGACGGATCGAAAACTATTCAAATTCTTGATTTCAACGATGGGCGTGGCCACCGTCTTCCCATCCACGTTGATATGCAGGTTGACGTTGGCGTCGCACCGCAGGCTTCCCTCCTGCATCTCGCAGTCGGAGACCCCGAGATACCGCAAGGTCAGTCGAAGCTCTTCAAGGACGGCCCGAGCATCTTGAGGGGTGCGAAGGTCGGGCTCGGTCACGATTTCCAGGAGCGGAATCCCCGCCCGGTTCAGGTCCACTTCGGAAAATCCACCGCTCCCATGCGTGAGCTTGCCGGTGTCTTCCTCGAGGTGGACGCGAGTCAGCCGGCAACGACCTCCTCCCGAGCCGTCCTTCTGAACGGGAATCTCGAGCCAGCCGTGCTGGCTGAAGGGAAGGTCGTACTGGCTGATCTGGTAGTTCTTGGGGAGGTCGGGGTAGTAGTAGTTCTTGCGGTCCCACTTGGTAAAGGGAGTGATTTCCGCGTGGAGCGCCAATGCCGTTTTCAGGGCAAGCTCAAAGGCCTTACCGTTCATGACGGGCAAGGTGCCAGGAAGCCCCAGGGAGACGGGGTCGGTCTGGGTATTCGGAGGGAGACCGAACTCGGTGCCGCATGACGAGAACATCTTGCTCTCGGTAAGAAGCTGAACGTGGACTTCCAGGCCGATGATCGTTGTGTAATCCATGGTCCGTCTGCCTTGAGATCGCGTCTTTGGATCGTGAGTATGGGAAGTGACTTGCCTGGGGAAGTCAGCCAGCCAGCGTTGGACGCCTCGTATGCCAGTCGGTCGCACGCTCGAACACGCGGGCGGTTCTCAAGAGCGTCTCTTCGGCAAACGCCGGCGCGAGGAACTGGAGGCCAATGGGAAGTCCGCCACGCGTCAAGCCGCCCGGAATGCTCAGTCCGGGGATCCCGGCCAGGTTGGCCGTGATGGTGTAGATATCGGAGAGGTACATCGCCAGGGGGTCGGCGGTTCGCTCGCCAAGCTTGAACGCCGGCGTGGGAGAGGTAGGCCCGAGCAGAACATCCACTTCCTTGAAGGCTGTGTCGAAGTCGTTACGAATCAGGCGCCTAACTTTCAAGGCGTGGTTGTAATACTGGTCGGCGTAACCGGCTGAAAGAGCGAAGGTGCCCAGCATGATCCGTCTCTTGACCTCCGCGCCGAACCCTTCGGCCCGGCTCGCCATCATCATTCGGATCAGCGGAGGGAGATCCTCTTCGATTGGATACTTGGCTGAGAAGTCCTCGGCGCGATGCCCGTAAATCGTTCCGTCATAACGCGCCAGGTTACTCGAGCATTCCGCCGACGCCACCACGTAGTAGGCGGGAACGCCATACTTGGAGTGCGGGAGCGAGACCTCCTTGATCGTGGCCCCGGCCTTCTCATACACGCGGACCGCTTCGTCGAGTGCGCTGGCGACCTCGGGGTCGAGCCCCTCGCCTCGATGCTCGCGAACAAGGCCGATCCGAAGCGACTCGGGGGGCGTGTCGAGGGTCGCGGCGTAGTCGGGGACGGGACGATCGACGCTGGTCGCGTCGCGAGGATCACGCCCGGCGATGTGCTGGAGGACGAGAGCGGCGTCGGCCAGGCTGTGCGCGAAGGGGCCAACCTGGTCGAGAGAGCTCGCGTAGGCAATCAGGCCGTACCGGCTGACGCGGCCATAGGTTGGCTTCAGGCCAACAACGCCGCAGAGGGAGGCGGGCTGGCGAATCGACCCGCCCGTGTCGCTTCCCAGGGAGAGCGGAGCGAGGTCGGCGGCGATCGCGACCGCGGCTCCTCCCGACGAGCCACCTGGAATCCGCGTCTCATCCCAAGGGTTACGGGTCGGCCCGTAGGAACTATTCTCGGTGGACGAGCCCATGGCGAACTCATCCATGTTGGTCATGCCAAAAAGGACCGCGCCGGCGGCCTTGAGCCGAGCGATGACCGTGGCGTCATACGGGGGCCGGAAGTTCTTGAGCATCCGGCTGCCGCAGGTCGTTGGCACCCCTTCCACGCAGAGGACGTCCTTGACGGCGACCGGCAAACCCGCGAGAGGGCCGACGGGCTCGCCCACCTTGCGCTTCGCGTCAATGGATCGGGCCTGGGCTAACACGGCGTCATGATCAAGATGAACAAAGGTATTGAGACGTTGCAACGCCTCGGCCCGCTTCAGGTAGCCCCCCACAAGTTCTTCGGAGGTCACCTTCCCCGAGTTGAGCTGGGTGAGCCATTCGCATGCGCTGGCGCGAGTCAAGTCCATCAGCAGTCGATCCTGGTGCGGGTGGAAAAAAAAAAGCGGTTGAGGGAATCCCAAGTGGAACAGCGGACGGACCGAAAGAACCTTTACTCCAGCACGGCTGGAACCAGGAAACTTTCGGCGTTGCGCTTGGGCGCATTCGAAAGTGCGGCCTCATTTGAGAGAGCCGGCCCTCTGACATCGTCTCGAAAGACGTTGCGAACCTCGACACCGTGAGCCAAAGGCTCCACATCCTTCGTGTCGAGCTCTTGGAGTTGGGTGACGAATTCGACGATGGAATTCAACTGCCCGGTGAACATTTCCAGCTCGGCGGGGTCGAGTCGCAATCGGGCCAGGAGGGCCACCTTCGCGACTTCATCATGCGAAAGTCCCATGTCTTCGGAGCAACCTCTTGAGAATTGAGGATCGTTGGTGAACCCGCTAGGTGGAGCACAACCCGGACGCGTGCTGGCTCGGTCTGGTTCGAAGCGAGTGTTTCAACACCCGAGACCCAATACCAGAGAAATGCCCGCAGAGCCCGCCTCCCCTTTGGGGTTCGCGTGCCGCGTCAAGTGTGCCAGAACGTGGGCGAACCTTCAAGGCACGCCAACGAAGTGCGAGATGGGCCGACGGCCAAGGAGTTCAGTGTCCCAACCACAACCGCCAGGCAACGTCCCTAACGGATTGGCGGTGCGCACGCCCGACGCGAGCGTCGAGGTAAACCGCCGTAGTGGCGATTACTGGCCAAGAATCTCGAGCGTTCGCTTGACGAAGGCCGAGGCGGCCGCCAGGTTGTCGGCGGGAAGCGTCTTGAGCGACTGGGCTCGTTCAAACGCCAGGATATGCCCATGGTCGAGCAGGCCTTCCCGGACATAGAGGTTCTCGCAGGCGAGCATCAGGCAACGCAGCCCAGCCTCTCGATACCCCTTCTGGTAAACCAACGCCCGCAAGCAAGAGAACATGGCCTCATAACTTAGAAAGCTAATATCAGCGCCATCCCCCTGCCCCGACGCCTGGAGGTTCGCCGCGGCCTCGAGCCGATCGGCCGCCTTGGCCAACAGCGCGGGGATGCGGGAAGGGGCGTCGTCATCCTTGAAAAGATAAGGGCTGTCCAGGCACTTTTGCAGGGTATTGATGATCGCCATCGCCGTCACAACTTTCTTTGCGAAGGTTCCGTGGACTGAGGTCAGGCCCGTCGTGGCTTGGCTTGGAGCCGTCTCACCGTTGCGATCAGATCAGGACTTGGGGGCAGCCGTCGGCTCGGGAGGGGTGGGAGCAGGCGCCGGCTCCTGGACATTATTCGGAGCATCTCCAGAATCCCGCTTGGGCACGGAGACATAGGCCTGGGTCGAGACCATGGGGATCGCCGCGACCCGCATCAACTCCATCAAGGGGGCGGGGAAAAGACCGGCCCCAATGACCACGGCCGTTCCCAGCACGATGGGAAACGCAATGGAGGAAGACGCGGGCGCCAACACGCCGCGCCCGGGATCGCGCAGGAACATCGCCTTCATCACCCGCACGTAGTAGAACGCGGAGAAGACGCTGTTCAACAGTCCCAACCCGACCAGCCACATCAAGGCGACGCGGGTGATCTGATAGGTATCCTGATCGAGCGCTTCCATGAACATATAGAGCTTGCCGATAAACCCCGCGAGCGGCGGCATGCCGATAAGCGAGAGCATCAGGAGAAGAATGCAGGTGGCCAGGAACGGATAGCGATAGGCCATGCCGTTCAGGTCGTCGATTTCATCCGTCCCCTTATCGCGCACCAGCCAGGCGGCGATGGCGAACGCCCCCACGTTACTGAAGCTATAGACGATGAGGTAGAAGAGCACGGCCCCCGCCGACTGCTGGAGCCGGACGGAAATCGCGGCCGCGGCTACTCCGACGAGCATGTAACCGGCGTGAGCGATCGATGAGTAAGCGAGCATTCGCTTAAGGTTGCGCTGGGAGAGGGCGGCGAGGTTCCCATAGGTCATGGTCACGGCCGAAAGAACCACGATCACCCCGATCCAACCGGGACTGAGAATTTGGAGATAACCGTTGGACCAGGAGCCCAGACCGACGAGGAACACCTTCATCATCGCGATGAAGCTGGCGATCTTCGAGCCGGTGGCGATCCAGGCCGTGACGGGCGCGGGGGCCCCTTCGTAGGCGTCGGGTGCCCACTGATGGAACGGAACCGCGGCGATCTTGAACCCAAACCCCACCAGCATGAGCAGGACCGCGGTCATGCCTGCCACGTTCCCGCCCAGACCATTCGCATCGCTCACCACGGGGCGAAGTACGTAGCGAATCGCGTCGAGCCGGGTGCTTCCCGCCAGCCCGTACACCAGGCTCAGGCCGAACAGGAACAAGGCGGAGGAGACCGACCCGTAAACGAAATATTTCAGGCCCGCTTCCGGAGAACGTCGCCTGGTCTTCTCGAACGAGGTCAGCAGGTAGAGACAGATCGTCATGAGCTCTAGGCTCAGGAAGAGTGTCAGCAACTCATCCGAGGCGGCCAGGATCATCATGCCGACGGTCGACCAGAGCAGCAGGGCGAAGTACTCGCCCCAGTCCTCGGTGAACGACCAGGAGAGCGAGAGCCAGGAAACCAGGCCCACCAGCACGATCAGGGCCACGTTGATGACCTGGGTCATCATGTCGTCTGAGAGGGCGCCGAGGAAAAGGCTCCGATCTGGCTGGGTCGTATAATCGACGCCCGCGAAGTTAATCGTTTTGGCGAGGTCGTACAGATTGAATCGGATGATCAAAGGGACGAAAGCGGCTCCGAGGGCCAGGATGAGGCCAAGCATCGTGAGCCGGCCCACGGCTTGCTGGCGGCGGATACTGGTTCGATCCCGGAACAGGGTCTGATCGGCCATGAGTACGATCAGGCCCCAGACCGCCAGGACGATTTCAGGGGCCAGAGCGTGAAAATCGCGGAGGTCGATCGAAGGAACGGCGCTAGGAGGCATCGGCTGTGGCCCTTCGTGGCGTTCGGACTCAGCTAAGATCCGCTCGGACTCAAGGAAGTCGTCGCACGAACTTTCGGAAGTTGGCTCGAAGCAGTCGGCAAGGCTTTCCTTCCTCCGCGCACCAATACCAACGTGGAGTGCTCGGACGCGGAAGGATCTAACGAGAGAGGCCGTCGAACCGATCAATGTCGGCCGAATGCCAACGGCGATAGCAAAGCAAGATCAACCCAATCCCCACGGCGACTTCGGCCGCGGCGATGGTGATCACGAAAATGGCCATCATCACCCCGGTCAATGGCCCTTCCTCGGGAGCGTGGATCCCATATCTCCAGAAGGCCACGAGGTTGATATTGGCGGCATTTAACATGATCTCAATGGCCATCAGAACCGCGATGGCATTTCGGCGCAGAAGCACGCCCATCAGGCCAATCGAGAAGGAAGCCGCTGCGAAGTAGAGAAACCAGTTCAGAGGGATATCCGAGCTCATGTCTGGTGATCCCGTTAGGATTTCGCGGTCGTGGTGAGTGAAGCCGATCCGGGGGAATCGGGCTGTCCGTTCCGATTCTGGTCGGGTGCGTCCAGTGGTTCGAACTCCGCTCGGGCCCTCATGGCTGGGTTGGTTCCTTCATCGTCCCCCTCGCGATAGGCCAGGGCAACGGCCCCCACCAGCGCGGCGGTCAGAAGCAATCCGGCGACCTCGAACGGAACCACGTACCGGGTGACGAGCTCGATCCCCACGGCCTGTCCCATGTTGTTGATGGCCAGGGTACGTGGAGAAGCTTCCCCTTCCTTGGGGATCTCACTGGAAGGACGCGTGGCGGTCGCGGACCAGGCAGCCTTGTTTTTCAAGCCCACATGGTTGTTGATGCCAAAGCCCAGGACCAGGAACAGCCCCAGGCCAGCCACCAGAGCGGGGAGCGTCCAACCTTGCGGCACCGTGGTGGTGGCATCACCCTGGATATTGCGCGTTAGCATGATCCCGAACATGAGCAGGATCGAGACCGCGCCAATGTAGACAAGGACCTGAATCACCGCGAGGAATTCCGCCTCGAGGAGAATAAACTGGCAGGCCACCACGAAGAAAAAGGCGACCAGGTAGAGTCCTGCGTGAACGAGGTTACGCGCAAGGATCGTCCCGACAGCCGCGAGCAATCCTAACGTCGAGATGGCGAGAAAAAGCGTTTGGCTCACGGGGTCGACTCCGGCTCTCGGCGACTTGGACAGATCTGTTGAGGCCTTAGACCACGTCTCTCAGCGTACGATTCCAGGGAGTCCGCCACGGGTTAACCCCGTCCGGGCCGCCTTGACCTCCGCGTTCCATTCACGCCGGTTAATCCAGAAGACCAACCAGAGGAGCGCGAGGACCAAGGGAAGGGTGATCAGCCAACCGAGCACCGGTTTCGGCAAGGAGAATCCCAACGCCTGAACGGGTTGCCCCGGCCGGATCACGCACTCGTACCAGATCGCCGCGATCAGGACGTTCGCCAGGCTGAGGGGAACCATGGTTTTCCAGGCGAAATTCATCAACCGGTCCACCCGCAACCGAGGAAGCGTGGCCCGAACCCAGAACATGACAAAGACAAGGAAGAGGATCTTCGCCGCCGTGATTCCGATCGCCAGCCCATTCGTGATGAGATACGCCGTGTTCGTTTCGGTTCCGAACAGCCGAGGGTAATCCACGAACGGGAGGCTTCCCCCTCCCAGAAAAACCACGGTCGTCAGCGCACACACCGCGAAGACGCTGAGGTATTCCGCGAGGAAGAATAAGCCGAACCTCATCCCGGAATACTCGGTGTGGTAACCGGCGATAATCTCCGACTCGGCCTCGGGAAGGTCGAACGGCGTTCGGTTCACCTCGGCGAGATTCGCGATCATGAGCAAGGTGAACGCAAGCAAACCAGGTGGCGACCAGAGAAACCAACCTTGGTCGAGCTGCTGATTCATGATCGCGACGAGACTGAGGCTCCCCGTCCAGAGGATCACGGGGATGATCGAGAGCACCTGTGGGACCTCATACGAGACCAACTGGGCGACGGCTCGCATGGCACCGAGCAGCGAATACTTGTTGCGGCTCGACCAGCCGGCGAGAAAGATCGCCAGCGCTCCGACACTCGCCACCGCGATCAGGTAGAGGATTCCCGCGGGAGGGTCAATGGGTACGAACCCATTGAAATGCGCGGGGTTATCGACCTGGCTCGTCCCAAAACCGAAAGGGACCACCGCCAGGACCAGAAAGGCGGAGACCAAGAGCAGCACGGGGGCCATCAGGTGAACCACCTGGTCGGCCGCTCTCGGCACGATGTTTTCCTTGGTAATCAGCTTGATCGCGTCGGCGATGGGCTGAAGCAACCCGAGAGGGCCCACGCGATTGGGGCCAATTCGGTCCTGGAAACGAGCGGCTACCTTGCGCTCGGCCCAAACCATGTAGGCGACGACACCAGGGAAAATCCCCACGAATCCCAGGACCAGCCACAGCCCCCAACGCAACCAGGTCCACCACTCGAGCTCGACTTGTTGTTGAGCCCACATTACCGGCAAGGTCCACTCGGCTGCGAAGTTCACTGTTGGATACCCCTTCGGCCCTGGCCTAAGCCCTTTTGTACTCAACTCCCCCCGGCAAGCTCGCCCCAAGCCTCACTCAAACCCAGCGAAGCACACCCTTCGACCACGCGTACGCCAACCCAACGAACAGCACGGCCAGGAAGATAATCATCTCCACCAGCGCGAACAGCCCGAGCCCACCGTACGCGACCGCCCAGGGGTAAAGGAAAAGCGTTTCAATGTCAAAGACAAGAAACATGATGGCATAAATGTAGTACTGAATTCGGAATCGAATCCAGGTTTCGCCAAACGTTCGGACACCGCACTCGTAAATATCTTGCTTCGCCAGCGATTGCTTGCGCGGGGCCACCAGGGCGACGAGAACCAGCGGGGCCAGCGCAAAGCCAATCGCCACGATCAGAAGCAGTCCCACGAAAATATAGTTGTAAATAATCATGGTCTGTTCTCTTTCTGTTTCTTGCTCAATCAGGCGGTCGTGAGCACCTCGACCACGGAGTCGTCATCGATGGCGACGACGATCACTTCACCGTCTTCGCGTCTGAGTCGGAGTGTAGGCTGCTGGCAATAAGAGGCCTTGCCCCCCATCTCCATTCCACCCACCGGACGGAGCGCTTCTTTTTCAACCACCCCTTCAACGCGGGTGTTCCATTCACGGTGCCCAACACGGACACGCTGAGTCACTCGAAGTTTGGAACCAGGAACGTATTGAGGTTTGGGAGCTGTCGGAATCATGGATCTCTTTCAGGAATCGCTTTCTGCACAGGCGACGCTACCCAACGAACTGGGCGGGGAGCGAACATCTTAAGGCTGTGAGCAGAGGTCGGCAAGGGGTCACCCGCCCCCCTCCGGCACAGACTTCCCTGGCTCGAAAAACAGGAACAACAAGAACTTGGACTAAGCAGTTCAAGACTGCTTCACCGTCACTGGCTTCGGCGCGGCCTTTGCCGCCGGAGCGGGTTTGGCGGTTGCCGTGAGGGCCTTCTGAAGCCGCTGATCTTTCTTCTTCGCGACCTTGTTCCGCTCGGCAACCTCCTCGGCGCTGTTCCATGCGTCGGGATGCGTACGCGAATAATAGTCGCTCGAAACCAGTAGATCCTGCAGGCTGAAAATATGCGTCTGATGACGTTCGTAGTTGGACAGCTCGAAATTGTGGTCCATCTTGATCGCGTCGAACGGGCAGTACTCCGAGCAGAGGCCGCAATTCATGCATACGTCCATATCAATATAAAAATCTTCAGGCAAAGGGACAACATTTCCCTTGGGTCCCTTCGCCTGGCTCATCCAGATACATTGGGGCGGGCAAACCTTCGCGCAGATGTTGCAGGACGTGCAACGGACGTTCCCATCATCATCATCATAGATGAGCATCGGAAGAACGCGGAACCGCTCGTAGACCGGCAGGCGTTCGTCGGGATACTCGACGGTGAAGAGGCCATCGGTCTTGGAGTCCTGAACCACGGTGGGCTCTTGTCCGCGGTCGGCCTTGTAGGGCCAGAGATCCACTAACGAGTGTCCTCCGCCTCGGCGGCTAAAACCTTTCCCCGTGCGGATATCGCGCCAGAAGGTAAGTAGGAACCGACGGAGCGTGACCAGATGACCTGTGATGATGCCGTAACCGCTGCCCATGGTTCAAGAGTCCCTCATCTGCCTTGGAGGAGAGCCTATCCACCGGGCCGATCGGTCCGGTCAAGCCAATCGGGACGGCATACGCGCGTCCCGGCCATCTTAGCGGTCCACTTCGCCAAGCACGATATCGAGACTTCCGAGGATACCGACCACGTCGGCCACGGTATGTCCCAGGCACATGGCCTCAAGCGCGGTCAGGTTAATAAAACTCGGGCTCCGGACATGGTAACGATAGGCGCTCGACGATCCGTCGGCCACCACATAGTAACCGAGTTCCCCCTTGGGATTCTCCACACGCGAGTACGCCTCTCCGGCCGGTACCTTGATCTGGTACGTCTTTTTACCCGGCAGAATTGGCCCATCGGGAATCTGGTTGAGCGCTTGCTTGAGAATCTTCACACTCTCGCGCATTTCCTCCAGCCGGACGAGATAACGGTCGTACAGGTCTCCCTCGGTTCCCGTGACAACCTTGAACTCGAACCGGTCGTAGATGCTGTAGGGGGCGGCTCGCCGGATATCGTAGGCGACCCCCGAGGCGCGAAGCACCGGGCCCGCCGTGGAATAGGCGATCGCCTGCTCCGCGGTGAGAATACCGATCCCCTTGCAACGGTCGTGCACGATCTCGTTGCCTGAGAGGTAGCGATCGAGCTCGTCGATCTTGCCGTCGATCCGGTCGAAGACGATCCCCTTGCAGCGATCGAGCCACCCCCGAGGAAGGTCGAAGGCCACACCGCCGAACCGGAAGTAGTTGCACATCATCCGGCTGCCGGCCGCCCACTCGAACAGGTCGAGAATCAGCTCGCGCTCTTCGATCGCATACAACGCGGGGGTGAAAAACGCCCCCAGGTCATTCAGGAGGAAGCCGATCGACCACATATGACTGGCGATCCGGGTCAGCTCCGCCATGATCACGCGGATGTACTCAGCCCGTTCGGGGGGTTTGGCATCGTCTCCCATCAGTTGCTCGACCGCCAGGGCATACCCGAAGTTATTCCCCATGCTGGTCAGGTAGTCGAGCCGGTCGGTGAACGGAAAGTTCATCAGGAACGTGTTCCGTTCACCAATCTTCTCATGGTTGCGATGCATGTACCCCATCACCGGCTTCAACCCGACGATGGTCTCGCCGTCCACACGCAGGTTGAGCCGGAAGACCCCGTGGGTGCTCGGGTGCTGAGGCCCCATGCTGAGCAAGAACTGGTCGGTCGCCAGCTCGTTCAACTCCACCCCGCCTGGGATCAGCCCCTTCCCTTTCTCGTCCACCGCGTTCGACAGTTTGGACCAACCTTTGAAGTCTCCGGGGACCTTCATGTTGGTGCCGTAGGGGTTGATTTCCTCGGCACGGAAGTGATGCCCATGCCCCTCCTCAACCCGACTGTCGAAAACTTTGGATGGGCCTTCGTAATAAGGCTCGAGAAAATCCTTGCGGAGTGGGTAGTAAGCGAAGTCTTCCCACATGAGAATCCGACAGAGTCCGGGGTGACCGGGGAATTGGATTCCCATCATGTCGTAGACTTCGCGTTCCTGGAAATCCGCGCCGGGCCAGACGCTGACGACCGAGGGAACCTTCCCCACTCCTTCAGCCTCGTCGGCTCGCACCCGAAGCACGATGAGCTTACCGGGGTTGGTGGTACTATCCAGCTGGTAGTTGACCTCTATGCAATCTTCGTAATGCACGCTCTGCAGGCTGGCCAGATAGTCGTACCGGATGGGGTTCTCATCACGAAGGTAGAGGCTGACCGGAACCAGTTGAGCCGCTTCGATGAGCAAGCCCGCCTCGACGACCGTCGCGACTCCGGCTCCGAATCGGCCAATCAAACGGTCGGCCAGTTCCTTCAGCCCGGCATCCCCCAACCAGACGGTACTCGGCCTGACCTCAGCCCGCTTGGCTGGTTTAGCCGCTTTGGCCGGCTTCGCTGGCGCGGCGTCGGCCGGTGCGGCCTGGCCATCTTGAGCTGAGGCCCCTTCCGCCTTGGGCGCGGCGATCATCGTAGGCTTCACCAGCGTCTCTTCGCGAGCCTCAACCAATCCTTGAGCGGTTCGCTCGGCAGACAGCTCGACGGTCCGAAGGTCGATCAGGTCGGGCCCAAGCACGGGGATGGGCACGTCACGATCGACCTCGTTCCCATACCAGGGGGTCTGACTGATCCGCTCGCCGTCGATCTTCTTCTGAAGCGTGATCAGCCCATTGAGCAGGGCCTGGGGAGTCGGCGGACAGCCGGGGACATAAACATCAACGGGAAGGTATTTATCAATTCCCGAGACAACGTTATATCCCTCTTTGAAGGGTCCTCCTCCGGTGGCGCAGGCGCCCATGGAGATCACATATTTGGGTTCCGGCATCTGATTATACAGCCGGGCGATCATGGGCATCATCGTTTTGGTGACGGTGCCCGAGACGATCATGATATCGGCCTGGCGCGGCGACCCTCGAAACACCTCGGCACCGAAGCGAGCGATATCGAATCGGCTCGAGGCGGTGCAGATCATCTCGATGGCACAACAGGCAAGGCCGAATCCAAGCGGCCAAAGGCTTGAGCGCCTGCCCCAGTTGTAGACCGTGTCGACCATTCCCAGGAGCTTGTCCCAGTTCGTGACCAGGACATGCTGTTCCAATTCCTTCTGGAGCACGGGGTCGATGACCGTGATCCACTCTGGCCGGGTGATCGTGGGAGTGGTCATAGTGTTCGGACTGCCCTGAGCCAAGTCGGGATATTAGAAGTCGAAGGGAATGGAAGCCGAGCGCCGATGGAGGCCTTGGGGGAAGAGGCCATGACCAATCGGCCGGAGGTCGTTCTACGAACCACGCTCGACCTTCCCTTGAGGTGAGTTATCCTAAACGTGGAGCAAAGCCGACGCTAGGGGGTTCCTCCTTCGCTTTCTGAAGGAAAAATCAAGCTCAATTCCTGGCGTGGGAAATTCGCGGGCGAGGAATCAAGCCAAGTCTTGGCGGAGTAGCTGAGTCGGCCGGCCATCACGCCTTTGGGAAAGTCAGAGTTGAAGGGACAACTTTCTTTCAAGTCTCTTCCCCCAATTTCGTCTCGAGCCAATAATACGAGGATGGAACGTCCTTCGTTGCAAGTGAGCGTTTCCGGCATGCTTCTGCTGGTCGCTTGCGTGGCATTCAACTTCTGGTTGTTCAAGATCGGCCCACTCTGGGGGCTGATCGGTTTGAATCTCTCCAAACACGTCATTATTGCCTATCTGTGCCAGATTCTCGGCGTCAACCGCGCGCCCGAGGCTTCACAATCTCAAACTTCCAAGCCAGTTCAGGCCAGGGTTTCATCTCGCCAAATGTAAGCCTGTGTTAAATCCTTGTACCCTGGACTTTGATTCTTAAGGATTCAGGGGAAATCCGGACACACGGGAAGGGCGTCTCTCCATTTCCATCTGAAGCAAAACACGACCATGGCTCCTTTCATCATTCCGCCGGGGCGAATTAGGTCGGATTCGTGTGGGCGCGAATCACGGGTCAGGCTAGGATGCCCGCCGTTCGACACCGGAACGCTGGCAACCGCTGATGGTGTCCCTGACTCGACGGATCGTCACGAGGAGGGAACGATGGGTGCGAACGGACTGCGCACACTCCTATTTGTCGAGGACGAAGGTCGCCTTCGCTCGCTCGTCGCCCAGGTCCTCCGAAGCGAGGGATACGAGGTAACCGAGGCAGCCGATGGCGGAGAAGGCATCGATCGCTTCATCGACTCAGGCCCATTCGACCTTCTTCTGGTTGACTTAAACCTCCCGGTTTGCACAGGAGTGGAGGTTTGCCGTCAGGTTCGGGCTCTCGTTCCCGACCAGCGCATCATGATCTGCAGCGCAGCCATTCTCGAAGAGCACGAGCAAGATCTCGCCGCGCTGGGGATTGACCATTTTCTCACCAAGCCCTACAGGGCGGAAGAATTGCTGGCCCATATCTCTTCAGAGATCAATGAGTCCAGAGCCTGGAGCACTCCCCGGTCGTCTCCTCCCGCTTGGCGATGAAGGGAGTCGGGTTTCTGGGCCTCCGCCTTGGGTCCCTCGGGCCCTTGAGGCCGATCGACTGGAGCGCTAGCCAATATCTTCGTCATCGGATAGGATGGCGCACTGTCATGCTCTCGCGGTGAAGCGAACGAGCCAGATCCATTTCCCATCAAACTCGATTCAGACTGAAGGACGGTTTCATGGCTGGGAAACCGATGAATCGTCGAGAGTTGCGTCGTCAGTACGACGCGGCCGAGCCGCTCGATCCGATGGAAGACGAGTCGGATGATCTAAGCGACGACCTTGACGATGACGATTCGCAAGAACGAAAGCCGAAACGAAAGCCCAAGGCCGCCGCGAAGGGGAAGGCAAAAGGGACAAAGGCGACCAAGGCCGCCAAGCCTGCCGCTCGAATGCGAATCGTTTGGGTCGTAACCAACGACGTCTTCAAGCAGGTGGGCACCTTTGAGTTCTCACAAAAAGAAGCGGCGGAAGCACGCGCGGCCGAACTGACCGCCAAGGGAAAGGGCACCCACTTCGTCCAAAAGATCAAGGAAGCGATGCCGGACGACGCCCCAGGCCTTGGCGCAGCCATCCCTCGCCCCGTTCCGACCCCCGCGAGTACGGCTCAGACCGCCAGCCCCAACGTGGATGACGACGAAGATCTGGACGAAGAGGACGATGTCGACAACGACTCGGATGACGACCACGATTCCGACTCGGACGACGACGACTGAGACCGTTCGTCATTTCAAGCGAGACAGACTGAACCAGCCGAATTGATCGAACTGGCCAACGAAATGAATGAGCATGCCCTCGCCCCATCAACTTGCTCGGTTGATGGGGCGAGGGCATGCCTTTTTTGATTCGCCTCTTTCACTCAACAAACTTCGTCACTCTTCACACTCGAAGGAAGCGGATCTCTTCCGGAAAGGAAGGGCAATCCAACGCAAAAAGGCCGTTGCCACTCGACTGGAGTGGCAACGGCCTTCATATTTAGTCAATGGGCGCACCAGGATTCGAACCTGGGACCTCACCCTTATCAGGGGTGCGCTCTAGCCAACTGAGCTATGCGCCCTGTAGAAGTTGTCTCGTGTGGGAGACATCTCCAACTGACGGAGCCTATTGTAATCGGTGTTTCATCAGAGTCAATGGCCTAGCCACGAATTGAGACGATTCATTCCAAAAGGAACTGCTCAAGGGGAGTGAGAAACCTCGTAACAAGCCGAGAAGCGTTTCGGTCGATCAACCTGACTAGCGTCTGTCACGTCCCTCGCACGGGTTTAATGGAAGGCGTGAACCTGCCGCTTCAATCGGTTGTCTGCTCTCTGTCGAGACGAGTTCTCTCGCAAGAATAGGTGGAGCCAGGAAATGGTGTAACTCCGGACCAGATGCTTGACATGAGTGTCGCTCCCCTGTATTGTTAGATTCGTTCGCGAGACATCTCAAAGGTCACACGAGTTGAACGCTCTTTGATCAGTTGTCATCTCCCCTTAGATCCCGAAAACATCTTCTTGTATGTTTCGGAGTCGATGCGGGTCAGGTAGCTCAGTTGGTAGAGCATCGGACTGAAAATCCGAGTGTCGGGGGTTCGACTCCCCCCCTGACCACTTCTCCTTCTCCCTCCTCCGAGTGATCTGTTCACTCCACTATAACTACAACAGCAAGAGCATCACACGCTCTTTTCAACTCCGCCGATTGCAGTAAATCACCTTATTCATTTGGGTGTAACGCGCTCTCCGCTCCTCAGCCTTTCTCACTCGGCTCGTCCTCCCGAACCGTGGACGGCGAGTTACGCCCTATTCATTTCCATATCCACAAGGCAATTGGAAATGTCATGGGACATTGGAATCGAGGAGCCCCCCACCTCGCGTCGCTCTCGAACGGGCGAAACAAGAGGCTCCGGCTCAACTCACACCGACCCAGCCCGAGATCGAGCACGTCGATCCGGGCCGGTACGACGCGTAAAGTAAGTCGTCTCATCGCTTCAGGGAGTACAAATTCAGATGCTCGAGCATGTCGAGGATCCAGGGATGACTCCAAGGCGATCGCATCGCATAGCCAACGCTAAATACGGAAAAAAGGAGAGCACCCAAGGACAGGTAGCGCACCCAGCGCTTCTCCTCGCCGCCGACCACGCCACGCGGCAGGAAAACGAGCCAGAACGGGATCAGCCAAAACAACCAACGAAGCCCCTGGGTTGAGCCGCCGTAATTACGTGCTTTGGGATTGAATAAGTAGATCGTGAACAGGGAGACGGTAAGGATGAGCGTCATCCAGGCGAGTCCGCGCAAGCGTTCACGACTTATGAGAGAGCGGAAGAGACCGAGCAGGGAAAAGAGGAAGATCGGGGTTAAGGAGAAGACGCCGTGATGGCCCAGCGTCATATGGAACAGATAGGTTCCCTTTGGCTCGGGGTGGAGGTTAAACCAATCCATTTCCAGCGGCGTGTTCCAGTAACTCCCCTCATACTGATAGCTCTTGGTGCCGAACTCCTCGTAAACCGGCTTGAATTGGCCGAATGCCAGGTACTGCGTTAAAAGGAACGCCAGGCAAGGGATAGCCGCGGCCGGCACGAAGGCCAACGTCGTGAGACGAGGGAAGCGGAAGAAGAGCATCGCGAACAGGAGGATGCCAAACACCGCCGCGGGAAGTTCGTTACATGCGGTAAACGCTCCGAATAAACCAGCCGCGATGAACCAACCGATCGATCGTGCTTCTTCATCCCAGATGCGAATGAAGGCGTAAATGGTCAATAATCCGCTCCAGGCGGCGATCGTGTGGTTGTTCAGCGTTTGGTCAAATGCCAGGAGCAATGTCCCGAACCCAGCCGCGGTCAGGCTGAGGATCCAGGCCCAGTCATTAGGGGCGTACCGATCGAGGAGCCGCGCGTACAGAACCAGCCCAAGCCAAAGCGGTACCACGTTCAAAAGCACCACCAGCGGCTTGAAATAGAAAACGTAGACCGGCCACTTCACTGGCTCCTTGGGCGTCTCGAGTACCTTTTCCACACGACGAGGCTTGGCGCTTACTTCTTTTTCCACCCAACGAGGTAACCGCTTCTGCTCCACCACCTTGTCGAGAGGAACACCGGTCGCAACGCGAAAGGGGTAGAGAATTCCCGCCATGAGCGTCGGGAGGAGTGGGGGCTTACTCGAGTAAAAACGATCGACCGAGTCACCCGTTTTCCATGAGTAAGGAGCCAGCGCATATTCAAATCGACTGAGGGCTGAGCTGGTCTTATCGGGTGTTGCAAGCTTATCCGGCTTCAGCACCTTGTCTTGCGTCTTATCTTGCCAGGGGCACTCGTCGATCGCGTAGGTTCCACGTTCCAACAAGCTCCAGACCGTGCACCAGCGAGAGATATCGTTTGGACCGAATTGGGTCGGGCTCTTTAGGGTGACCCCAAGTGCCAGGGCGGTCGAAGTGGCAATCACGATCGAGGCCACGAACTGGCGAACCTGCGAGCGCGGCGGCGTCTCGTCGGCGCGCTCCTGCATCTCGTCCCAACTCATCCCAGCGCCTCGGCTTTCTCGGTGGCAGGTTCGTCGTTCAACCCCTTGGTTTCGGAGATACTATACGTATCGTTGGGTTGAATTTGGTAAGAGGTTACCAGCTCAGCGAGGATTCCCAAAGTAAGGAACTGGGCGCCAACGCACAGAAGTGTGCTCGAATAAAAAAGGAAGGGGCGATCACCAATGGGCCCGCGACCAACGACCCAGAGCACCGCGAGATAGAAAAGGCCCATGCAACCGACCAGCGCCAGGGCGAGGCCAATCCCCCCAAAAACATGCAAGGGACGCTGACGAAACCGCGTCAGGAATCGCACGGTCAAGAGGTCGAGCAACCCTTTCAAGAACCGAGTGACGCCGTATTTCGACTTGCCGAAGCGACGAGGGCGATGATGAACCTCGATCTCGCCGACGCGGAAGCCTCTTGCATGGGCCAAGACTGGCACAAAGCGGTGAAGCTCCCCGTAGATGCCCACCTCGGAAAGGACCTCGCGTCGATAAAGCTTGAATCCGCAGTTATGATCATGCAAGTGGCAGCCGGTCAGGTTGCTCACCATCGCGTTGAAAACGCGGCTCGGCAAAACTTTATGCCAGGGATCGTAACGGCGCCGTTTCCAGCCGCTGACCACGTCCAGGTTCTCTTCGATTCTCGCCAGGAACCTCGGAACTTCGATCGGATCGTCTTGTAAATCACCGTCCATGGTAAAAACCAGACGGCCTCGAACAGCCTGGAATCCAGCAGTCAGAGCGGCGGCCTTACCGAAGTTACGCCGAAATCGAATGGCACGGACCCGGGAGTCGGCGGCAACCAGCTTGCCGATCACGTCCCAACTCTGGTCCTGACTGCCATCGTCGATAAAGAGGAACTCAACATCGCCTAGCGAATGGCTCTGGACAACCTCGCACAACTCTTCGTAGAGCTTCGCAAGGCTATCGCCTTCGTTGTGGACCGGCACCACGAAGCTGATCATGTAACAGGGACCTCGATCAGAGGGTCAGCGGAGACTCGGGGTCGAAGAAGCATCAAGGCTCCGGCGGCGAGCAGTTCGCCAAGTAGCCACACCAGTCTCAGCGCAAGGGCACCCAGAACGGCGGTATCGGCTCCAACACAAGGAGCGAGTGTTGCCATCAAGATCCCTTCTCTCACTCCCAAGCCCCCGGGCAGGATGGCCACGACGAAACCAGCCACGGTCGCAAGCGCGACGCTTGCAATCACCAACGGCCAATCGCGCGGGTCGACTCCCGAGTCGGTCACGGCGCGGATCACGGCCACCTGGCTGAGCCCAAGCAATCCCCAGCCCGCGCCAGAAATCACGAGGCCTTCCGCCAGCAAACCCGGGGTAAACCGAGGGAGTGCTTCGGGCCCCACACCCTTGAACGGCATGCTGAGCAAGGCACTGACGTAGGGGAAGCATCTCGGGAGGACCACGAGTAGAAACGCGACCGAAAGCCCAAAGCTAATCAGGATTAACCAGCTTACGGTGGGCCGGGCCAGAAAGCCAACCAGGGCAACGAGAGAGCCGGAAGTCATCATGACGAACGTTTCATATAACGAAGCGAACGCCGACGTGGCGGGACGTACACCGTGCGGCCTGGTGAGGGCCACGCGAATCAGAACCACAAGTGCCTTGCCCGGTACATATTTTCCGAGGTGACTAATCAGGTACGCGCGAACGGCCACGGTCGAACTGCCAGGCGTTGCGCTAGCCTTCAAGACGAGGGCGAAGTAGATTCCGTATAGGATGAGTCCAAGCAGGTAGAGAAGGAGGCCGAGAACGACCCAGATGGGTTCGACCTTGAGCACTCCCCCCTGCTCCTGGATTCGGACCAAGGTGGATCGTACGTGGCGACCAACCGCCAAAAGTACCAGGAGTCCCAAAACGGACTTCAGGCCTACCTTGGCCCAACGGTTCTTGAGCGCGGGAATGATCAAATCAGAAAGCTGGCGGAGCGTCATGGCGTGAATCGGGCTCCACCGAGGCAGACTGCTGGCCGGGGATTGGCCAGCAAGGTGGGAGGATCGCTCGTCAATATCGGGGTGACGTGCCGATTATCCCTTATCGGTCACGCCAGCCCAAATTAGCGGCCCGAGTCAAAATTGACAAGAGGAGGATCGCCCGCGTTCGCTCGCGCGAACTCGAGAGGGACTCTGCGCAACGTGATTGCGTGCGACGGGGCAATCCGCTAACGTTCCGATCGACTTGGGGTAGGTCTTGCAGGGTCAGGACTGCCAGAATTGAATCGAATTGGGAGGCTGATTACGGATTCGCTTCACAAGAAATGGAACCGGTCCAAACCGTTCGTATCCTAGCTCGACAATTTGGTCGTAAGTTTGGCGGACTCCGGCAATGGTCTGTCCCTTGATGACGACAAACTTGCCCTCGTGTGCCAGAAGTGCATCGATATTCGCGTCGTAAGTGGCTCGCTCTGACTCGAAGAATGACATCATTGGAGGCTCCAAGGGGGTTTTATGTGACCATAAGCGACGTAACTCCCGCGGCAATTCCTGACGTCCTTGCCGTCTTCAACGACCTGTCCGAAATCCCCGGCTTCGGGAATGCCGAAACACCGTCCTGAGTTTCTGAAGGTGGCGACTCGATTGCCGCCCTTGGTTCAAAAATCAGTTTACAATCGCACAACAGGGACACGAAGCACGACAGCTTGTGAAGGCGCGGTGTTCACTCGAGAGAAGGGTGGCAGACACACGATTCACGCGCCGTATAACGTTTATACCCGATCACCAACTTCGTCGCCAAGTGTCTAATTGAGGCATTTCTTGACGCCGAGATCGGGCGATCCGACTTGCCGAACGCGTCTTCACACTCCTTTCATGAGGACTACAATTGATTCATGAGTGCACGCATCGTCCGCATGGTTACACTCATGGTTTCGCATACTTTGAGAGATGAAATTCGGTCGGCTCACTCCAAATCGACAAGCCGATTCTCAAATCAAGTTCACAAACCTTAATGATTCGAGATCGGGCGTTGTGACAGCCGACACGCCCCGTTGTACGATTTCCGTGCCACAACCGAAGAAAAATAATCACCACAACCCCACTCCGATCGACTCGAACCAGAGGATCGTGGTGAGCCAAAAAGACGTCCTAATCAACCCCGAGAAATGACCGGATGAAGCGGATTCTCCCAGACGATTTTGTCAAGTAGAAGCCAATACGTAAACTAGGCTGACTTGATTTGCCTAGCTTCCTTGGTAGGCCAGGCTAAGCTGATTGAACCCACAAGGCTCTGGAAACGGGTCCGCCAAGACGACGCGTTTACCATTTTACAAAAAACCGCGTCAAATCGTGAATTGTGCAAATGCGAGGAACTCCAGGGGAAACCGTCTCGCAGTCGCGGGCACATCGTTACTCAAGACACGTAAGCCCCTTAAACTTGCAACTCAAAACTTGATCATGTGTAAGTTTAAACCGCATCCAGCATCACTCCACTTGAAGGATCTCGCGGCTCAATGCGATACCCAGCGCACGCGCCGATCCGGTCCAGGCGGCCAGAACCGGAACAAGGTTGAGACCGCCATCGTCCTTCGTCATCGTCCAACGGGAATTCAGGCTGAGGCGAATGAACGAAGGTCGCAGGCAGAAAACCTTCGACAAGCGTATTTTCGACTCCGGGTCAACCTTGCCCTCGAAGTAAGGCATTCGATCGACCCCGAGGCCCCCCCCACTCCACGTTGGCAAGCTCGCCTGCGCAAAGGGCAGATCTCAATCCGCCCGGACCATGATGACTTCCCCGCCATCCTTGCCGAAGCACTCGACATGCTCGAGGTGTTGAATCAGGACTGCAAGGGAGCCGCCATCGCCCTGCAAAGTAGTTCCAGCCAACTTGTACGGTTACTCAAACTCGAGCCGAGAGCCTTGGTGCGGTTGAACCAAAACCGGAAAGCCGCTGGTTTGCATCCCATTTATTAAATAGCGGACGCCCCGGACTCCTAGCCAAGGTCCCGTCACAAGAAAAAGCGAGGCCGGCCGCCTCCCCACTGACCCACTCCGGTCTGGTGAGGTGGCTGGCCGGCCGACCAACGAATCGATTTGAATCTGAATCGGCTCGCATCGCCAGAGTTCTCGGCAAGCTCGCCTAGCGAGGGCTATGGTTTCGCAACCAGCCCGAGCGACCAATGACTGGACCGTGGACCTGGGCTTATCGTTGACGCGACATAAGCGTTCTGAAAGAGCCCAAGAACTTCGAAGAGTTGATTCACATTCTGCTCGGCTCGGTCGCGTGACCGGTGGTTCTTCGAGGCAACACGATTCACCACCTGTTCCCGGTTCGCTTCGAGGAACGACTTCAATCCATCAACATTCAAGCATACGAAAGTCGACGACTTGGGAAAATAGGTTGCTCTCAGTTTTGAAAGCAACTCGTTCGCCGACTGTTTCGACTCGAGATGTTGGATCAAGGAGTCGAGCGAATTCCCAACCGTGAGCCACTGATCGCTAACGGCATAGGCAAAGGGCGGATTAGGCTCAAGAACGGTAACCTTGGAATCTCCCACCTCACGCGTGTCTAGATGGGCTGGGCCCCCTTTTCGTTTCGGTTGAAGGGCGAGAGCCGAGAGGCTGCTTCGAATCAGGTTGTCCAGAGCGTCCCCGACCGACTTGCCGTCCTTCTCAGCTTTCTTCAGTTGCACGGTGGCGATCAAGCTGAAGGCCGACCTGAGCCGGTCGCTCGGCTTGGCCTGGACATAGGCCAGAACGCCGGGACCGAGGTTGGGTAGGATGTCGTTGGTCAGGTCGCGGCCGAGCAAGAGGCCATTCAGGATGGTCCTGAGATGTTCAACCTGATTTTCCTGGTCGGGAGGAAGAAGGCTTCTGAGCCCTCGTTCGATCGCCACGAAGTCCATTTGGGCTGAGGCGACCAGGATCGCGGACTCGGGCACCTGAGCCAACGGCGGCTCAGTGGCTGGCTGCTCCGACCACTGCTTAAGGCCAGCGGGAGCCCGATCCGGGTCAAAATCTTCTTCGGTGTGCAACACGATCGCGTCGCCCTGCCCCTCCCGACCCGATTGCCACTCGAGCGCTCCCCCCATGAGGTTCAAGGTGGAGAGATACCTGAGCATGAAATCCGCCGCGAGTTTGTTCTCTGGTCGTTTGAGCTTAGGGTCTGCCCGAACGATCTCTTCGTAAAAGCGAGGATCGAGATAGGCACTTAGCAAGGAAGACTTGGGGAGCCGGCCTCGAACGGACTGAAACTCGGGACGATCCCACAGACTTTGGGACTTCGTCTTTTCGCGCTGAATGACATCCTTAACCAACGATTCGGAGTTCGCCCAGACGAAGACCTGATCCGCCAGTAAAGCATAAGCTTCGCTGGGACGGCTCGAGTCGGGTCGTGGCTGGCGGAGCCAGTAGGTCACCCCCTCGTGGGTTCGCTCCTCAATGCGTCCAATCTGCCGCTGTTTTTCTTGTTGCTTGTTGATTCCCGCGATAAGTCGGTCGAGAACCTCGCGATCTCGATAATGAACCAAGACCATCCCGCGGATGCTATTTAAGTCGGCCCCTTTCGGACGGTGCGAGGTCAAAACCACGGCATCGCCGAGGACCCCGTTCCAGGTGTCTTCGACCGACACGCCCAGTTTCTCCTGGAACTTGTGAGCCGCATCCTTCAAGGAGTCGGCCTGGGGCGAGTCGAGCCCGGCTTTCACAGCGGGAATCTCGCGCAGCTTGCTGACTAGGGTGGAGGCAAGCACTCGCTCGGCGTTGCCTTTCGCATCCTCAATCACCACCGTCATGGGCGCATTCGGCGGCACCAAGCGGATCAGGGATTCCGCCTGTCCCTCCCCATGAGATTTTCCTGTCACAAGCAGCGCGAGCAGCAAGGCGGCCCAGCGAGCCCCACGTTCGACGTGAATCATATTCACTCCCACCTAAACCCTTGAAACTGTCTTCAACTTCGGGTGTGCCACCCACCGGCACCCTGGCTGCCCCAGACAGGGGGCCTCTGCGCGAACGTCTCACGCCCTGGTCCAATCCATGCGTTCGACCAGGCTATGAACAGAAATAAAATTTCAGCGGGAGGGTGTTCGGATTCCGTTCCTGCCGCTCTCTAGCTCCCCCCTTGCTCCAACTTCGACACGATCACACGATTTCCGTGATCTTATAATGCCATGAACTTTTCAGCTTCCATTTGTATGATCATTCCGATTCATGTCTTCCTGGACCGGCACGATCAGGAAGCCAAATGCTTGTCGGGCAGTGCCTGAAAATGGGGTCATCTGATCGCTCAATCGTTCACCGACTGACTGAAGAAGCTGATCCGACAGGAGAGTTCGCGGTATCTGGAAGGCCAACAGGCCCCCTGTTTCATCCTGGATCGTCTCTTCTTCCTGCTGAATCGCCCGTTCGATCCATTCGCGCCCAGCGCGCGCCACCGTTGTTGATTTCTCAACCGCAAAATCCAAAGTGACCGCATGGGCGATGGAGAAGACATTGTCGGAATCGACTCTCCCGGTCCCTGCTGAGCTAGAAGCCTCGGTCAGATCTTGCGTCGGCACTTCGGTCCGCGGCGCATTCCGATCTTGAACGACCCAAGCCGCCAGCAACAATGACGCGGCAATCGACAGCGGAACTAGGATCCGTGAACGGAAGGCAACGCGTCTCGAGCGGCCTCGATCTTGCTCAAGTTTGCTCAGAGTCGTGGCGAGAACCGAGGGAGAAGGTTCCGGCCGACCCACCTTGCTTGCAAGAGCGATCACCTGACGAAGCGTCTGATAACGGCGCATCCGTTCCCGACAAGTCGAACAGCCCGCGACGTGCGCCTCAATCTCCGATTCCAGTGGAGCAAACGCAATCACGTCGCCGTCGAGAAGCAAGTTCAAGGCATCTTCAACGTCTTGACACACCATAACTGCAAACCCAAATGCGCGAAGACGACCAAGGAGGGAAGTCTTCGGGTGAGATCTGATGGGAGAGGCAAAAAAATCCACTCAAAATCAACTGCCGCGATAACCCTCGACGCGTCAAATCCCCATGAGATTGCTGGGCGTCGGTCCTGTTTAACAATGAACGCCTCTTCGAGAAAGATGATCAGCAAGCTCGGAACGAGCCCGATGAAGCCATGTTTTCACGGTTCCGATCGGCCGTTCGATCACCTGGGCGATTTCCTCGTAGGCCAAATTCTGCTCATGAAAGAGGGCGAAAACCAGGCGGTACTCAGGACGAAGTAGGTTCAGCGCTCGTTCAAGTTCTCCGGCCAGATCATCAGGATCATGCAACGGGGGCCGATGATCTGGTCGATCCTCGGGTGATTCAGTGAGTGATGGCCTGCGAGCGCGAAGGACCATCGCCGTCCGACATCGGTTCGCGGCGATCCCAAGCAGCCAGGGCCGGACTGGTCGATCAAGATCGAACCTGGATATTCCCCGGATGGCTCGGACGAACGTTTCCTGCGTGACGTCTTCGGCATCGTGACGATGGCCCAACATCCGAAGGCAAAGTCCAAACACTACGCCCTGAAACCGTTCGATCAGGAGGCGAGGAGCCTGCGGATCGCCGGACCGGAGCGTTTCGATCAACGCACGGTCATCCATCACTCTTTGCCTTCGCTCGCAACGCGAGCCAACTTCCCAGCCACCGACGATACGGATTACCCCACTGGGAGTGCCCTCGTTTCAGAATTCGTAGCGTCTCCTCAAGTATTTACCTGCTCCATCTTAATCGGATCGAACCCCTCAAGTTTTCCCACGTGGGATCGGATCTTGTGGCTTCGGGTGAGTGCTGGTCGGAACAAGCTTTTCTGCCCGCCCGGTTGAGATTGGGAGCGAGCGTGAAATCAGGGAACAAGAAAGGAGCGACGTTCGTTCCCTCCTCCTAAAAAAGATCGCCGGTGAGTGACACGATTCACCACGAATCGTGTCACTCACCGGCGAATCTTTGCAATCGAGGCGAAACTGACAGGGCGAAACGCTCTCAGAGATCGATCGGCGAAGAGAGATCAGTCAACTCCTCAGCGGTCAACTCATGAAACGCGCGTCCCTGCTCTTGCAGGCCGGTCTCGAGTCGAACCGCGATTTCATGGAGCTCGGGAGAATCGATTCGCCAGGCGATGTCCGCCAATTCTCTCGGAGTAACATCGGCGAGATCCTGTCCGAGACGATCGAGTTCCGATTCCAGACGCAGAATCGTCTCGAGCATCTCGGCGTGGGTCTCGGCCGACCCTCCGACCAGCACACAGGTTTCCCCAGTACTGAGACGCTGCTGCGCGTCGTCCGAATCGAGCCCGAATCCAATAATCGCGGCACGAAGCCTGCGTGGTCCGCCACAATCGGGTTGCGTCTTCATCGTCATCTCGAGGAGGGCCTTTCGCGAGTGGGATGCCGTCGAGAGGGGCCAAAGCCTGGGATCGCAACTTCCCAGGCTGCTCCTCTCACCACGCGAATTCTTATCGGCTTCTCGATTGAAATCGAACAGCGCCTTGCCCCCGATTCGGCCTGATCCGACGGGGTCCGACCGGTATCGCTCTTACGACCCGCTCAGGCATTCCTTTGCCGTGGTACGTGCAACCCGATACGCCGCCCTCACCGTGATGGCTCTTGCCTCAATTTGCTCCTCGCTGAAAAGTCGTCCCTCACTCACCGGCAAACCCGCTAGAGAAAGTGTCAGAGGGAGCAGATCGAGAAACTGACGGTACTTTTGCTGAAGATCACCGGCGGTATTAGCCTGATCACTCATCACATTCTACTCCTAAAGAATTCGTGAGCGCAACCCGCATGGGGCTCACCCAAACATCACGCTGGACGGAGACGGTGAAGAATCACTTCCTCGCAAACGAGGACATCCCCTGGCAAAATTGGGCCATGTGTCGTGATTTCCTAAAACACTAGCCATGGCGTCTCCCCTCGGCAAGCGAAATCAATCTCCTGGAATTGGACGCCTGAACATCGGCGCGATGAATTCTGGATGTCGTTGGGTCATTTGCTTATCCAACCAGCACAGAATTCATGGAATGAGGCGAGACGCGCTCCATCATTTGGAGGACCCTTTCGGAACTACAGTGGCTCGCGCCGCGAATTGCAATCGAGGTCGGAAAGCTCGATCGCACCGTTTAGAATGAATTACGCTCGATAAGCACTAAAGTATTCAACAATCCCCTGCAATGGTGAGGAGCCGCGTTGGCATCGCGGTAACACGTTTCGCATGCGACTTGCCGAGCCCTACTGGCTGTTCCTCCTGTTCTTACTTCCCATGGTGTGGCTGTTGAGCCGTAGGCGAGCGCGAATTCCATGGCCGACGCTTCAGGGATTTGGGCGCGAGCGGTTCATTCCGCGAGTGCTGGTTCAAATTCCCTTATGGCTCCGTCTCTGTGCGTTGGCTTTGGTGGTCGTCGCGCTGGCTCGTCCTCAGTCGGTGGGCGGCCAGGTACGGGTTACGGGCAAAGGTGTGGCCATCATGGCGGTGCTCGACCACAGCCCCAGCATGAACACTGAGATCGAGCAAAATCAAAAGGACAGACAAACACGACTCGAGGTGGCCAAGGCCACATTAATTCAGTTTGTAAAACAAAGGCCCGACGACCTGCTCGGACTCGTGGTGTTCGCAAACTACCCCGACCGTACGTCTCCGCTCACGCTCGAGCATGACTTGCTGATTAAAGCCACCGAGAACTTAGCTCCCTCGAAGGCTGGAGATAGCGGAACGAACATTGGCGACGCGATCGCCTGGGGACTGGAAGACCTGCGTTCCGCATCAACGCTCAAAAAGGTCTTGATTTTGATCACCGATGGCCGTAACAACCCCGCGGTTCCACACCCGTTGGATCCTGAGACGGCGGCCAAAATCGGGAAAGGGCTTGGAGTCACGCTGCACTCGATTGCCATCGGCGCACCGGATGGAATCGCACGGGCTCAGGAACCGGTTACAGGGCTCGACCTCGTCGAGCAAGCTGATGGGCCCGACCTGGCCCTTCTCGAGCGTGTCGCGTCGATAGGCGGTGGACACGCCTATAATGTGACGAATGCCCAACAGCTTAAAGGCGTGTTCGAGGAGATCGATCGGCTCGAGAAAAGTACCGTTCAGGGCGAAGTCCGAACCCGGTATCGCGAAGAGTATCACTCCCTGGTCGGCGCGGCCCTCCTTTTTCTTCTGCTCGACCGCCTCCTTTCAGCAGGGGTTCTCAGGCGCCTGCCCTAGTCATGGGACGGATTTGACCGAGGTCACGAACCGTCTCAATTGCTCGGCTTCACGCATGGGCAAACGGAACCATAGGTTGACATGCACACTTTTTTTGCCGAACCCTGGTACCTCTGGCTCCTAGCGTGCCTCCCCTTGCTAGCGTTCAGGGTGAACCGAGGTCTCGCACGTCAACGAAGAGAATGGATCACGTTGGGTTTGGGACTTCGCCGCCGGGGCGAAGGAGCGATTGGCTGGCTTGTTGTGATGGTTCTTCTCGTGCTTGCCCTGGCCCAACCGCGCTGGGGACATGATGAAAGCCAGGTTTTGCCCCCTGGTCACGACGTCGTTTTCTTGATGGACACGAGTCGGAGCATGGGGGCTGAGGATGCGGTTCCCAATCGACTTGGCCTGGGAGTGGAGTTGGCCGAGGCCCTGGTCAGTGCGCTCGGTAAGGTCGAGGGGACCAGGGCGGCGGTCGTCGCCTTTGCGGGGGTTGGTCGGCTGAGATGCCCGTTAACCGAAAACCTTGGCGCGGTGACGGACGCCTTGAAGGCGCTTCGGGCCGGAGACGTGCAGCCGGGTGGAACCAACCTGGGGGCGGGGCTCGACGCGGCACTTGAGGCACTCGGGACCGTCGAGCATGCGGATGGTCGAACGATCGTTCTGTTTTCCGATGGCGAGGACCACGAGGCGGACTGGAGCAGCCGAATGGAGCCACTCAGGCGGGCAGGGGCTCAGGTCCACTGCGTCGCAATCGGCGATGCCGCGGGGGGACATCAGGTCCCGTCGAGCGAGAGCTCACCAGCTCCCCTGCTCTATCAAGGGGAACCGGTCCAGTCGCGACGCGTGGACCGAGCACTGGAGGCCATAGCTCAGGCAACGGGCGGCGCCCTGATTCCGGTTGGTGTCGCGTCCACGAAACTCGGCCGGCTCTACGAAACGCGAATCGCCCCCGTCGCGCGTGAGCGTAGAGAGGAATTTCGTCCCCCCGCACGTCTCGAACGCTTCTCTCTCTTTCTCTTCCTGGCCGTTGTCCTCGGATTTTGGACCTCCTGGCAGGCGAACTCCTCCTGGCCTGGTAGGCTCCACTGGCATTACCTTCTGGTCGTTCTGGTGCTGCTCGGCGCGAGTCCGCTCGAACACGCGCGGAACGAGACCTCGCTGGGTCTCACGGAGTATGCGCAAGGGCGATTCGACAAGGCTCTGGAACACTTCACGTCCGCGTCCCGATCAGGTCCGAACAATCCGTTGGCGCACTATAATCTGGCCGCCGCCCTCTATCAGCTTGGGCGCTATGACGACGCACTGAACGCCTACGCCCGCGCCAGGGTCCAGGCCGACAACTCGTTGAGAACTAAGATCGATTTTGCGCTTGGCAATACCGCGCTCGCCAACGGCGACCTGCTCCAGGCACTAGCGCACTACGACGAGTGCTTGGCCTCGGCCGAACCCGGACGGTCGATGACCGCAGTCCGGTCGGACGCCGCCGAGAATCGTCGTTATGCGGAGCTTCAACTCCAGCAGCGCCCGGACATGCCCGAGGATCCGAGCGATCCCTCCTCATCATCGAAGACCGGTCCCTCATCCCGCGATGACGAAGCCGCGGATCAAGCCGAGTCAAAAAATGATTCGATGGAACCTAACCCCGAGAATAGCCCTTCGAATGAGCCGACAGGTGCGGGAACTCAAAAGGATCGCGGGTCGAAATCCCTGGCCGACCGGACCACATCGGCCGACCTGGAAACGCCCGATGGCCAACTCAACGCTGCGCTGCGAGCTATTCGAGATGCGCGGAGCCGACGCCTGACCGATCCCCCGTCGCAAATCGACGACCTCCGGAAAAACTGGTGATGATGAGACGCCCTCCAGGTGACCGACGGAACCGGAGCATGTGGCAAGCCCCAACAGGGGACGGTCAAGCGGTCCGGCAGCGATTGAATCTCCCCTTATTCGTCCTGGTTGCATTCGGCCTGACGGTGGGTGGAATCCCCGCACGCTCATTTGGCCAGCAGGCGGAGAGCATGCTGCGCGTTCGGGCTCAGGTTGCGCCCGCTCCGCATTACCTTGGCCAGGCCATTACTTTGCGAGTTTCGGTTGTCGCGGGGGGTGAGCGGCCTTCGATCGAGATGCCCCGCGTTGCGGGAGCGGAAGTCTCGCTTCTCAAAACAGGATTGAACCCGATCAGTTCGAGCGGAATCGGCTCTCTGGTTTCCGAACGGATTCAGTTTTGGTGGCTCTACCAACTTGTACCTCAGCGTGCAGGCTCTTTGACCATCCCTTCCATCAAGGCTCAAATCCCTGATGGCATGAACGGTAGTAGCACCCCCTTGTTGCTTAAGGTGGAACGTCCTCCTGATGCGGGCCGACCCTCGACGTTTCTCGGCGGGATTGGTTCGTTTGAGCTCGAAACCGATGCGCGGCCAATGCGTGTTCGAGTCGGCCAGGAGATCCGCTTCGACCTCCGCGTTAAGGGACTTGGCGCTCTGGGGATGGAACAAATCCCGAGGCTGAGCCTACGTACCGAAGCAGATCGCCCGACTCCGCGAATCGTCGTCGAGCCTTCAACGTTGGATCACGTTTCTTCCAGCCGTACATTCCGATATCGGATCAGGCCAACGCACGCGGGCAAGCTCACCATTCCTCCGCTTCGCGTGTCTTCGTTCGATCCCAGGTTGCGCCAATACATCACAAAAGCTTCGTCGAGTCTCTCCATCGAGGTGATCGACATCTCTGAATTCGACACCACGAGGATGACCTATCAGACGAAAAGCGGTCGCGTGAAAGGACCGCGCCTCCAGCACTCTCGCTGGTTGTGGTGGATCTTGCCGGGAACGGTCTGCCTGTTGCTGGTCGCGGTCGTGGCCTACCGATCCTGGCGCCGGTCCCGAAGCCAGACACCACCGGATCTGCTCGCCGATCGACTCGAACGGATCAGCGTTGACACAGGTGCGGAATCCACGGCACGCGCGATCTCCGAGGCCCTTGTGGAATTCCTCCACCTCGCTCAGACACGGCCCAGGGGAGCACTCACGCCTCGCGAAGCTCGAGAGGCATTCAACAAGGAGAGAGAACCGGACGCTCGGCTGGGGGAAGCGGCCGAGCAACTTCTCATTCGATGTGATGAGGCTCAGTACTCTGGTGAAGGTCCGCCTGGTCAGGAACTGATCGAGATCGCTCGGTCACTGGCCGATGAGATCAGAGGCCGCTCAGGCGGTTCGATGTGGGCGAGGAAGACAGGTCGTCGTTGAGGTGAGGCGTTGAAGAAACGAAGAGAGGCAGTCGACCTGTTCGCTCGAGATACGACCCGAGACTCGTCTACCGCCTCTCCCTCTATCCATCTTCTCGAAAAACCCTACCAATCCGATTCGGTGGACATCAGAGGAGTGAGCTCTGCTCAAACTTCAACTGATCGGCTGCAAAAGCATACGCTAATCTGACTAGAGCACGAAATTGCTTATACGAACCGAACACCAGACAAACCACCTCTACGTCTCACTCAAGAACGATGCAACGCTTCGGAAATGGATCGAGTCGCAGCCGTACTGAAAAGTTCCTTGAAGGCCGAATCGTGTCTTGGCTGACGTCGATAGGCCTCAAAACCGTCGAGATGAAGTGCGGGAATCGTCTTGTTGATTAGGTTCTCGATTGCGGTCAGCGGCTCGCCCTGATCAGGACAGACGAACATATATGCCAACCCATCTTTACCCATTCGGCCGGTACGTCCGATCCGATGGACATAGTTTTCCGCATCATCGGGAACGTCGAAGTTAATGACATGGCTGATGTCGTTGACATCAATGCCTCGTCCCACGACGTCGGTAGCCACCAGTAAGGTGACGGTGCCGCTACGGAAGTTTTTCATCACCCGGTTTCGGGCCGTTTGAGCCATGTCACCATGGATCGTGGCCGCGCCTGGTACTCGGCCTCGTAGACGTTCCGCGAGCCGTTCCGCTCCACGCTTCGTGCGGGTGAAGACAATGCACTGGCGCGGTAGGTCGCGTTGAAGTAAGTGGACCAGAAGATCGAATTTCCGATCGTGCTCTACCGTGACATAGTATTGCTTGATCGACTCGACCGAAGGCTCGTCACGAGACAGGTTGAGCTCGACCGGCTCATGCATGTAACGTTGAGCAAGCTTGCGGATTTCTGGACTGAGCGTTGCCGAAAGCAGCAATGTCTGATGCGGATTCGGAACCTTGCGGAGAATCCGCTCGATATCGGGCCGAAAACCGATATCCAGCATTCGGTCCGCTTCGTCCAGCACGACGTGGTAGATCTCGCCGAGGTACAACGTACGCCGCTCGATATGATCAAGCACGCGTCCGGGAGTGCCAACGACAATATCCACGCCCTGATTGAGGGCACGAAGCTGCTTTTCGATCGGCTCGCCACCGTAGATGCCACAAACAATGACATCTTGTCCTTTTGCGAGGCTTTGAAGCTCAACGACAATTTGTTGAACCAGCTCGCGGGTGGGGGCGAGGATGATCGCTTGAGGGCCTTTACCGCGTGCTTCCAGCATCTCGATCAGAGGGATGCCAAAGGCCGCGGTCTTACCAGTGCCGGTCTTGGCCTGGCCGATTACGTCAAATCCTTCGAGGGCTTCGGGAATCAGTCTCGCCTGGATCGGCGAAGGAGTGAAGTAGCGAACCTGTTTCAGGGCTCGCAGCATGGGAGCGCTTAGCCCCATCGATTGAAACCCGGGAAGGGAGTCATCCACTGCGCGTTGAATCAAACAAACCTCCTAAAAACCGCTTGAAACCTCCTTTACGTCGCCACGTACATCGTGACGGTCTACTCCATTAGATTCTTCGATACTAGCAGTCTAACATCTTCTCGTCAAAGGCAGTACGACCATTCGTGACAATTTCTCGAAGCACGTATTCGCTTTGGAGAAGGGTTCTACGCTCGTTCTGGACCAAAAGATCAAGGGGAACTCAATCGTATTCCATTAATTTCCGAGCTTGTCTGCAAAAGTCGCATCATGAGGGGAGCCCTCGGATTCAGGGAGAGCTCCATTCAAGATCCACTCAAAAGACTCAGCGACCCAGCGTAGCGCGTGCCGCCCGCGCGCGGTTCAAGGCCGATTCCATGTCGGTGTCAAGCACGGTGAGATGCCCCATCTTCCGACCAATGGAGGCGGCCCCCTTCCCGTAGAGGTGTAGCTTGACTCCAGGATCCGCCTCGAGCATCCGCTTCCAGTTGGGCTCTCCCCCTTCCCACCAATCCCCCAGTAAATTGACCATCGCGGCGGGGGCGAGTAACTCGGTTGATCCCAGGGGAAGGCCGCACAAGGTCCGTACCTGCTGTTCGAACTGGCTGGAAACACAGGCTTCGATGGTCAAGTGTCCCGAGTTATGCGGCCGAGGCGCGAGTTCGTTAACGAGCAAACCGCCGTTCGCCGTAACGAAGAACTCAACCGTGAGAACGCCAACGGTACCAAGGGCCTGCGCGACCGACAGGGCAATCGTCCTTGCATCTTGCGAAACCGCTGGTCCGACCGGGGCCGGCATGATGGTCGAATCGAGAATATGATTCCGGTGACGATTCAAGCCGACAGGAAAAGTCGTCGCCGTTCCATCCGCCCCGCGGGCGACGATGACGGAGATTTCCGACTGAAACTCCACCCACCCCTCCGCGACCGCGCTGACCTGGCCCAAACTCTCCCAGGCCGGTTGAGCCTGCCCCGCCTCCGTGACGAGCACCTGCCCCTTCCCGTCGTAGCCCGACGAGGCGGTTTTCAGAATGAGCGGAGTGCCAAGCTTTCGCACCGCCGACTGCACGTCGGCGGAGCTGTGGATGGCGTGCCAGGGGGCGTGAGGAATACCGTGGCGCGTGAGGAAAGTCTTCTCACGCAACCGGTTCTGGCTCGTCCAGACGGTGCGCCAACCCGGTCGGACGATCTTCGACCGTGCCAGCCAGCGCATGGCGGGCGCGGAGACGTTTTCGAACTCGACGGTGACCGCCTCGGCCTTTTGCGCGAACTCGCGGAGGGCCGTTATCTGGTCGAACGGCGCAACGACCGCCCAGTCCGCAACCTGAACAGCCGGCTCATCATCTCGATTCGCGAGAACGCCGGCCCGGTAGCCCATCCGCTGGGCCGCCTGGACAAACATCCGTCCAAGCTGCCCCCCACCGATCACCCCAACCGACGCGGGAGGAGTTAAATACGCCTCAACAGCCGGAGTTAGCATGGCGACTCTCCGACCGCCTCGGTTTGGGCCTCGCGAAAGCGGATTAGGGCTGCTCGAACCGCGGGATGCTTGCGAGCGAGCATCGCCGCCGCCAAAAGCGCGGCGTTCGCGGCTCCTGAAGCACCAATCGCAAGGGTTCCAACAGGAATTCCCCGGGGCATCTGCACGATCGAGAGTAGGGAATCGACCCCTCGAAGCATTTTGCTTTCGACGGGAACCCCCAGAACAGGAAGGAGGGAAATCGAGGCCAGCATGCCCGGCAAATGCGCAGCCCCTCCTGCTCCAGCGATGATGACTTCCAACCCCCGCCCCTCGGCTTCCTTCCCATATTGAAAGAGGCGGTCCGGCGTCCGATGAGCGGAAACCACCTTCGACTCGAAAGTTATGCCGAGCTCCGTGAGAACATCCGCGGCATGCTTCATCGTTTCCCAGTCGGAACGACTGCCCATCACGAGGCCTACCACCGGGTGTTCATGAACTTCCATCGAGCCATCCGTCCCGCCAGGTGAACCCAACATTCCAACCGAACACAACTCGTAATAAATCGTTCTGAATTAATCTTTACCACATTGATCGTCAAATCCCTCCCGGAATCAATCAGGATTTCGGTTTGGAGCAATCCCAAAGTTCAGCGCCAGCGACCAGCCCACTCCCACTCGCCGTAGCTAAGAAAGGAAGCCCGATCGCTCCCGAACGACTCGAGAACCTCAAGGCGTTCGGGAATCAAAAAATGCCTTTTCTTGACGAAACCGAACGTCACAAATCTCCCAGTGTGAACCATGGCGAGTTAACTCGACTTTGACGCCGGGCTCAAGTCGTGCACAATAGATAAAGGAAAACTTTTTGTCCTGCCTGACGGTACGTGATTCAAAATCAACAGGTGATGCAAGCAGGACATTCGGCTCGCGAGCCCGTCAGGGGAATCCAAGTGGCATCATTGGCCGTGCAAGAGACGCCTAAAGCCGTCTCAAAGAAGTCTGAAACCTTTCGTGTCTGGCTATTCCAAACGCTTTTCACCAACCTGTGTGGCGTTACTTTTCACGATTGGCGTCAAGCATTACGGGAAAATCACTTCGATCTCGATCCCCGAGCCTGGGCCCGCTCCACCATCTTGACGGCGGGCAGCACGTTGAATTCCTATTATCGACGCAAGGAAGATCGACTCTTCGGTTCCGCCCTGCGCGATGTGGAAGTGCTTCCCCCCGTGTTCATCCTGGGACATTGGCGCAGCGGGACCACCTTGTTGCACAATCTGCTGGCCCTGGATGACCAGTTTGCATTCCCTAATCTTTACCAGGTTTTCTTCCCTCACACGTTCCTCTGCACGGAAGAAGCCCGCACGAACCTGGTCCGTCCCTTAATCCCACAGACCAGGGCATTCGACAACGTGGCGCAGGGGCTTCAGATGCCCAACGAGGATGAGTTCGCGACATGCACCGCGTCGCTTTGCTCTCCTTACATGGCCTGGGCCTTTCCTGGGAATGCACGCCACTACGAACGATTTCTCACCTTCCAGGACGCAACCGAAGCGGAAATCCAAAAGTGGAAGGACGCCCTCCTTCTCTTTCTGAAAAAGCTTACGTTCAAATATCAGCGCCCCATGCTCTTGAAGTCTCCCCCACACACCGGCCGAATCCGGCTTCTGCTCGAGTTGTTCCCCGACGCCCGTTTTCTGCACATCAGCCGAAATCCCTACACGGTGTTTCAATCGACAAAACATTTGAACAAGGTGCTCACCTCCTCATTACAGTTTCAGTCGCACCGGCAGGACCCGAATCCCGAGGAAACCGTCTTCCGCCGCTACCATCAGATGTACGACGCCTACTTCGACGAACGGAGTTTGATCCCTCGCGGGCGGCTTCATGAGCTCGCGTTCGAAGACCTGGAGCTCGATCCAATCGGTCAGATCCAGGCGACTTACTCCGCGCTTGGACTCGAGGGGTGGGAATCACTTCTCCCGAAGCTGGAGGAGTATGTCGCGTCGATCTCCAGCTATCGCAAGAATGAATACGCCGAGCTCGACGAACCGCTTCGCGAGCGAATCCGATCCCACTGGGCCCGTAGTTTTGAGGAGTGGGGGTACCCGGAGAGCTGAACGAGGCCGGCCCCTGGTGCGATTGACATCACTCCGTTGTCCTTGGAAGGGTCTACATGCGCTTCATCGACCTCTCACAGCCTCTCTACGATGGCGCGCCCAATTGCCCAGCCCATCCGATCCCACGTTCGGAGCGGACCGCGGATCATGACAGCGCGGGTTGGCGGATGGAGGTCCTCACACTCGCGAGCCATACCGGAAGCCACCTCGACGCTCCCCTCCATAAGATCAAAGGGGGGAGATCCATCTCGGAGATCCCCCTCGAGAGCTTCTTCGGCCCCGCCTGGATCGTCGATCTGCGCCCCGTGGCCCCGGATACGCTGATCGACCGCCACCACCTTGAGGAGCGACTCCCCGACTTGAGGCCGGACCAGATCGTTTTGCTTTGTACCGGCTGGGGAGATTTGCGAGAGCGATCGGATCTCTGGCTCCGACACTCCCCCGCCCTCAACCCGAGTGCCGCGCGTTGGCTCGTTGAGCGAGGCATCCGAGGCGTCGGGATCGATCACTACTCGATCGGCGGCGCGGGTGATCCAAACAATAGCGAGACTCATACCGTCTTGCTCGGCTCGGGAGTCTGGGTTGTGGAAGAGCTCAGGTTTCCTCCCGAAGCTTTCGACCTGGCCCAACCTGTCCCCTTCATGGCCCTGCCCATCAATCTCCGGGACCATTCCGGCGCCTTCTGTCGCCCAGTTCTGATGGTGAGCTAACTTCACGGCTGCCTCCGGTCCCACTAATATCAACGTTGCTCGCGCGGGGCTTATCGTGGAATGACCTTGTCCCTCGGTATACTCTCTGAATTCGCTCGCGAATCCGCGGCGATCAAGCCTACCCACAGCCAACCCGCCACCGTACCGAAGTGAAAACGGATTCGAGACCTTCCTTTCGAGTCGAGAGTGCGAAACAATCCCGGAACCCTCAAAGCCTGGTAACGACCCGGCCCCTCACGGTCCTCGGGGCGTTTCAACATCGTGATGCGAGACGATTTCGAGAGGCCCACGTTCGAATCCGTGAGATGGACACCACTCGGAGAAGACTTCATGCGACGCCTCCTTCTTGCCTGGGGCTCTCTTCACGTTTGCTTCGCCTTGCTCGGGCAGAGCGCGACCGCTCAGCAATCGAGCCGATCCACGGCGACGACCTCAGAAACCAATCCGGCCATCCCGGCGGCCGGCCATTCGCTCCATGGCGAAGCGTTTAACGATGGGCCACGGCAAGAGGCTCATAAGCTGGAAGGCATGGGGATCTCGAATTTTTCCGTGACGACCAAAAGTAAGGAGGCGCAGTCCTTCATTAATCAAGGCGTGGCCCAACTTCATTCCTTCTACTACTACGAGTCGGAACGGTCCTTCCGTCAGGCCGCGAAGCTCGACCCCGAATGCTCCATGGCCTACTGGGGAATGGCCATGTCCAACGTGAACAACGCCCGGAGAGCTCGGGGTTTCTTGAAAGAAGCTCGGAAACGAGACAAGTCGATCTCGCGAAGAGAACGACTCTACCTTGATGCTCTGGAGGCGCTTCACGCCGAACAAGGGGATTCCAAATCCAGGAAGAAGAACCATCTACTCGGTTTGGAAACCCTGGTTCAGGAATTCCCAGACGACATCGACGCACGAGCCTGGATGGCGATGGTCACCTGGCAGAACGCCTCGAACGATGGCATTGGGAGCCGGCAAGCCGTGGATCTGGTCATCGAGAGTGTGCTCCAGGCCGAGCCCATGCACCCGGGAGCACACCACTACCGAATTCACCTCTGGGACAACGTAAAGCCGGAGCGCGCTCTGAAATCCGCCGCGCTCTATGCGACCACCGCCCTGGGAATCGCACATGCCTGGCACATGCCCGGTCACACCTATACGGGCCTGAAACGATACGCCGACGCCGCGTATCAGCAGGAAGGCTCGGCCCGAGTGGATCACGCCTCCATGCTCCGGGATCGGATCATGCCATTCGAGATCCACAACTACGCCCATAACAACCAGTGGCTCTCGACCAGCCTAAGTCACGTTGGACGCGTCCGAGACGCGATCGCGGTGGCGAGAAACCTGGTCGAACAGCCTCGCGACCCCTCCAAGAACACCAAGAATGATGGTGGCTCGTCACAGCGAAGCGGACGGGCTCGCTGGTCCGAAATCCTCTGCCGTTACGAGCTTTGGGACGACCTGATCGAGGCGACCAACTCAGGCGCACTTGACTGGTCAGACGTGAAGGAAGAACGGCGGCAGAAGGCTTATACCCTGGGCCTGGCCTACGCTGCGAAAGGCCAGGGGGACAAGCTGGCCGAGCAGGTTCGAGCGTTGAGAACTCTTGAGGCCGAGGAAGCCAAACCATCGAACAACCGGGGTCAGACCCCGCCGGCCAATGCCAGCACTCCGAAACCACTCACACCCACCCAACTCGCCATTGCTGAGCTGGAAGGATACGAAAACCTCGCCAAGAGAGATTGGGGGGCGGCCTTCGAACAGTTCGCCAAGGCCACCAACATGCGGCCCGAATCCCTCGCCCGTGCCCATCTAACCGCTCGTAACTACGGATTTGCGGAAAGCACGGCTCGGAAGGCGGTTCAGAAGCAGCTTAACCAGGTCCCGCCACTCGCGGCCGAGGTCGAGATTCTGCACGCCGTCGGTAAGGTTGAGGAAGCGAAAAAGGCTTATGCGAAACTGAAACGTCTTGCCCCCCAAGCGGATCACGCCCTGCCCGTATTCCAACGCCTGGAAAAAATCGCCTCAGCGTGGGAGCCGATGGAAGCCCCGTCGAATCCCAAGCCCACCGACGACGCGACGGCGAGCCGAATCAACCTCAACACCCTGGGTTCCTTGACGTGGGCTCCCTATAATGCCAAGCCCTTCGAGCTCGATGACACCACAAAGAAGACCTGGAGTCTGGACCAACGCAAGAAGGATGGGAAGAACGTCATCCTGCTTTTCTACCTGGGGGGCAAGTGTGCTCACTGCATGCAGCAGCTCCAGTTATTCGGCCAGCAAATCGAAGCCTTCAAAAAGCTGAACACCGAAATCGTGGCGATTAGCACCGATGACTTCGAGGCAACACGCGCCTTGAAGAACAACTCGGATGACGTGAAATTCCCGATGCCGTTCCTCGCGGATCCCAAACTCCAGGTCTTTAAAGACTACGGGGCCTTTGACGACTTCGAGGATCAGCCGCTCCATGGAACCTTTTTGATCGATTCCAACGGGAAGATCCGCTTCCAAAGAGTTTCCGCTGACCCCTTCCTCGATACGACCTTCTTGAAGGCTGAAACCAGCCGAGTCAACTCACTGAACGACGCGAAGGGGAAGTGACCATGTGGGCCACGCCTCGATATTTAGATTGAGGCTGGTTCGCGATTTCCGAAAGTAGACTGAAGAGCCAACATGCCGCAATCGTTTCCCAAAACCCAGATCGCCCCTGAGAGCCTACCCCAAGTCGTCAGCGGTTCCGATCTACCGCTGGCGACGCTCCAGAGACGCTTGCGCCCACTTGCCGGTAAGCCCTCCGGCTCTCTGATGGTTCACGAGATTTATCGCAGCCTTCAGGGTGAAAGTACCTTCGTGGGCTTACCTTGCGTCTTCATTCGGCTCACCGCTTGCCATCTGCGCTGTGGCTATTGCGACACACCTCACGCCTTCATGGAAGGAAAACTCGCGACGATCGACGAGGTCGTGGAACGTGCCCTGGCCATGAAGGACCAACTGGTGGAGTTGACCGGCGGGGAGCCACTCCTTCAGCCTGAGGTCTTGCCGTTGATGACACGGCTTGCCGACGCGGGGCGCACGGTTTTGCTCGAGACCAGTGGCGGCCTTCCCATTAGTGCGGTCGATCGACGCGTCCATGTCATTCTCGACCTGAAAACGCCTGGCTCGGGCGAGGTGGAGGCGAATTGCTGGGAGAACATGGCCCTTCTCAAACCCACGGACGAGGTGAAGGTCGTGCTCTGCGATCGCGCTGACTTCGACTGGGCGGTTGAGCAGGTCAAAACCTATCAGATTACCGAACGCTGCCCAGTCCTGTTCAGCGCGTGCTTCGGGAAGGTCAACCCGACCGAACTCGCCGCCTGGATCCTCGACACCCATCTCCCCATCCGGCTTCAACTCCAACAGCACAAGATCCTTTGGGATCCAAAGGCTAGGGGCGTTTGACCAAGCGAAGCGAGCCTAAACTCCAGGGTTCTCTCCCCAGACCGACGCACGGCAAACGAAAACGCCTGGGCCGATCGTTTGGAATCGGCCCAGGCGCTCCATGTTCTCTTGTAGAAACTCGGTTTCAGACGTCGGCCTTCCCAACCAACGGGCGAAAACGCGCTATCGCCCGATGAAGGGCGCGCCGATTAGCCGCTGAATCGCGATCAGTCCCACACCATAACCGATGATTCGGATGAACAGCCCCGAGAGATTCACGAGCAGTCGCTCCGCTCCCGCATAGCCTGAAAGGCCCGCGATACCGCTTCTCAAGGTGATCACCACCCCGCACACAAGCAGTCCGACAATCGGAACCAGGATGAAGAGAGCGGTCAAATCCAAGCTCGCTTCCATGGCGATTCACCTTAATCGAGGTAAAACTCTTTACTGCAACTGGAATCCAGGGACATCCATGCCCAATTTGGATTGCAAATTGCAAGCCTACGACCAACTCCAAGAAGGACGTTTCCAAAATTCTCGAACACGTCCGGCTTTTATGGCCGTCCCGTCGATTTGCTCACTCGGCGCAAGGCCTGATTCTCCACTGCCTGCTCACCTGGAATCACGAAGGTCCAAGAGCGAATCAGGCGGGATCAACCTCGCCTTGAATCAGGATCGACCAAAACCGCATTCAGGATTGAGAAAATAGGGAATTGGCAGACAATTTTAGGAAAATCCCAAAAGAGCGGATCAAAACGAGTCTACGCCCAAGGTGCTGCCTGGAATGGCCATTCCATAGATCAATCGGAAGGGAAGCCCAGCAGGCGACGAGCGTTATGACTTGTGGCCTGAGCGAGGTCGACCAGGCTCATCGCGCGGATCTCCGCGATTCGACGCGCGGTAACCGACACCAAGGACGGCTCGTTGGTTCGGCCACGGTGGGGGTGCGGGCTTAGGTAGGGGCTATCCGTTTCGACCAGTAGCCGGTCGAGTGGAACCCGCGCGACGACCTCGCGTAAGGGATCCAGAGAACGGTTGGAGAACGTGACCATGCCCGCGAACGAGAGGTGAAGCCCCAGCTCGAGAAACGCCTGTGCGTGATCCCAGGTTCCCGTGAAGGAATGCAGTATCCCTAGGATGGGCCTGCCCACCGCGCGAAGCTGGCGAATCAAATCTTCCTGACTCTCCCGACAGTGAATGACCAGAGGCAGGCTGGTTTCCAAGCTAAGCTGAATATGACGGTCGAACCACTCGCATTGGAGGGTGAATGGAGTCCGATCCCAGTGGCGATCGAGCCCCGTTTCCCCAAGCGCAAGTACCTTTGGTTCCTTGGCGAGTTGTTGAACAGCGAGCCAGTCTGCTTCGACCGCTTCGGCCGCCTCGTTCGGATGAACCCCAACCGCCGCGTGGATTTGGGGGTAGGTTGACGCCAGATTGACCACCGCCCGGCTGTCGGCCGCGGTGGTACCCACACACAGGATTTGCGAAACACCCGCTTCGTTTGCCCGACCCAGTAGACCAGGGATGTCATGGCTCAGACGGTCATCAACGAGATGGGCATGGGTGTCGATCAGGTCCGCTTCAGCGCGATTCATTCCTCAACTTGCCTCGAGCGTTCGTCCTGAATCCGGTCCTGGGATTTCTCTCCTTCATAAAAGCCCACCAGCTCGAGACGATACCCTACCACGTTAAATCCTTCACTGCGTAGACGTTGTGTTAAATCAGGGTCCAATTTCTCAATCAGATCGGGGTCGTAGGGAGTCGGCAAGTCACGCACGGCCCCCGACCGCAGGCAACGGAGGTGGTAGTGCCGCTCACTTCGTGCGTCGTAACGAGCCGACCCATCCACGGCAATCAGCTTGGTTGCAAGATCACAGGCCACCAGCGTCTCAAGGGCCTTATAAACCGTTGCCAGGCTAATCTTCGGGATCGTTCGCCGTGCCCCTTGGTAAACCTCTTCGGCAGTTGGGTGATGCGTCGCGGCGCTCAGCTCATCATAGACGGCCAGGCGTTGGGCCGTGCATCGACAGCCCGCGCTTTCCAACGCCAATCGTATCTCTTCCCGGCCCAACAGTGGCGTCATCTAGCCGTCCTTCCTCCCCTCAAAATGACCTCTTCGCAATTGTTCGTACGCTTGACAGTGCTGTCAACTGCCTGTTAGATTAAACTCTTGGGGGCGTAGGCGGATAAGTATCCGTTTTACAACCTAAATCCTGGAGAGCATACCCCGCCGATTTGGCCTGGTACCTCCTCTCTGGGCCCCAAAGGAGGCGTTGCCAGGGGTCGGCACGCTGTGGCATGAAACCGAACCACGCCTCCCACGGTGGAGAGCCTGGTCGGCTCGCCACACTTGTCGCTAAAATTCTCCCGGCATGCCTCGGAGTCACGGAATGAGCGTCGATCTGGTTCGCATCGTCGAAAGTATCCACCGAGAAAAGAATATCTCTAAAGATATCCTTTTCGAGGGGATCCAGTCGGCGCTGGCCACGGCCGCCAAGAAGCATTATCCCGAGGCCAACGAGATCGCCGTCGTCATCGACCAAACGTCGGGGCAAATCGTGGCCACCAAGGACGGATCCAAGATGGATCCGACCGATCTGGGGCGAATCGCGGCGCAGACGGCCAAACAAGTGATCATTCAGAAGATCCGCGAGGCCGAGCGCGATAGCGTCTTCGACCAGTTCCAGGATCAACGAGGGGACTTGATCACCGGCACCGTCCAGCAATTCAAGGGCGGAGCCGTCATCGTCAACCTGGGCAATAATACCGAAGCCCTCCTGCCCCGCGGAGAACAGATCCCCGGCGAGAGCCATCACCCGAATGAACGGATCCGGGCCATCATCCTCGAGGTGAAAAAGGTTGGCCAGCAGGTTAAGATTATTCTGAGCCGAACGCATCCCGACTTCGTCCGTTGTCTTTTCGAGCTCGAGATTCCCGAAATCGTCGACCAAACCATCAGCATTCGCGCCCTGGCTCGCGAGGCCGGCTATCGATCGAAAGTGGCCGTGACCTCGCTCGACACCAAAGTCGACGCCGTGGGCGCTTGCGTGGGGGTTCGAGGAACCCGCATCAAGAATATCGTCGACGAGCTGGGGGGAGAGCGAATCGACATCGTTCGTTGGAACGAGTCGCTCCAGGTTTTGATCCCTAACGCCTTGAAGCCGGCGGAGATCGACGAGGTCATGCTCTGCCAGCTTCTGGGACGGGCCATCGTGCTCGTTCCCGAAGATCAGCTTTCCCTGGCGATCGGACGTCGAGGTCAGAATGTTCGGCTCGCCTCGAAGTTAGTCGGCTGGGATATCGAGATCATGACCTCCGAAGAGCTCGATGAGCTGATCGAAAAGGCCGTGACCGCCTTCACCAAGCTTGACGGAGTGGATACCGACCTTGCCGAGAAGCTCGTCGAACAAGGGATTCTCAGCTACGACGACCTCTCGATCATGGAGATCGACGACCTGGTCAATACGATCGAGGGCTTGAACGAGCCCATGGCGAACGAGATCGTGGCACAGGCCGAGAAGCTTGCCGAGGAGCAAGCCGAGGAAATGCCGAGGCGTAAGGGGGCCCGCGTGGCCGCCTCGCTCACGGCCGCCCCCTCGGCGTCCACAGCCGACGACGGCTCCGGAGGAGAATCGAAAAGTTCGGGTAGGTCCACCCCCCCCCCCCCCCCCCCCCCCCGCGACCCCCCCGGCGGTGTCCGCGAGCCCAAGACGCCCCCCCCCCACCCAGGGAGGGACTCGAGCGGCGACGAC
>Ga0182745_1000314_pt1 | contig 57022 bp, 50 predicted proteins | sample eDN3rd30CKraftBY_FD_128523 | JGI IMG/M metagenome (GOLD analysis project Ga0182745, IMG submission 128523) | Enriched backyard soil microbial communities from Emeryville, California, USA - eDNA 3rd pass 30_C Kraft BY (version 2) (version 2) | ecosystem: Environmental > Terrestrial > Soil >... | reverse complement strand
ATCGCCGGCTACTTCGTGGCGGCCGATCGGCGCGAATTGCAAGAAGGCATGGTGATCACCATCGAACCGTTCCTGTCCACCAAGACGTCGCTGGTGGACACGGCCGACGACGGCTGGACCCTGTATGGACCGGCCGGGACGCGCTCGGCCCAGTATGAGCACACGATGGTGATCACGCGCGGCAACCCCATCGTGGTTACGAGGCATTAGGCGATGACGCTGGCATTGCTCGTCAACATCGACGTGGACGACCTGAACAAAGGGGTCGATTTCTACACCGCGGCGCTCGATCTCAGGGTCGGGCGGCGTTTCGGCCACGATGCGGTGGAATTGCTGGGGGCGGTCTCGCCCATCTACCTCCTGGCCAAGCCCAACGGCACGGTTGCCTCGGCCTACAGCCGGCATTTGCGTTCCTACGCGCGCCATTGGACCCCGATCCACCTGGATTTCGTGGTCGATTCGATCGAGGCCGCGGTCGACAAGGCGCGCAACGCCGGCGCGCGGTTGGAGGGGCCGATCCGTTCCAATAACTGGGGCAAGATCGCCATGATGGCCGATCCGTTCGGTCACGGCATCTGCCTGATCGAGTTCGTCGGGCGGGGCTATGACGAGATCGCCACGTCGTCCGAGGAGGACAAGAGCCATAAGAAGGGGCGTGGGCGTCCTCATAGTGATTGTTGAGGGGACTTTGCTACCTTCTTCGGGATTAGAATTCCGCCATGACCGATCTGGTTTGCTGGAAATGCGGAACGTCGCTGGCGGATTACACCTTGCCGCTGCGGCGGCTCGAGGAGTGCCGCAAGTGCGGTGCGGAGCTGCATGTCTGCAAACTGTGCGAGTGGTACGACGTCACGGTCGCCAAGCACTGTCGTGAGCCCATCGCGGAAGAGGTGAAGGACAAGGAACGCGCCAACTTCTGCGACTACTTCAAGCCCCGGCCGGGTGCCTATTCCGATGCCGGCGTCACCGCGGCCGCGCAGGCCAAGTCTCAGCTCGATGCCTTGTTTGGGGGTTCACAGGCGCCTGCCGGGGCGGATGCCGCTGCGCCGTCGGCTGCCGATCGGGCGCGGGCCGAGTTGGAGGCGTTGTTTGGGAGGGGGAAGGCGGAGTAGGGAAGCAGGGTCGGGGCGCGCGAGCTGGTTTTAGGCGCGACTATCCGGGAATGTCCGCGTTTTCAGTCGCGTCGGCGGGAACCTGTGTGTAAACTTCCTGTCTTCGTCGCAGGGACTACATTAACAAGCGACCCCTGAATGCATAGAGTCAAATTTTCCAGCCTGCTCATTGGGTTGGCCGTGGTTGCGTGAAATGGCCAATAACAAAAAGCCTATTGTCGATCGTCGTATCAGGATTGCTGTCATTGGCTGCGGACGCATCGCTGCCAATCATCTCGGCGCGATCGAAAAGCACAAGGATCAACTGGAGCTAGTCGCCGTTTGCGACACCGATCCAGCCGCGCTTAAAGCCACTGCATCGAAGTATGGGGTCAAGGGCTTTGACTCTATCGACGAGTTGTTGCGTGGCTCCGACGTCGATCTGGTCGCGCTGTGCACACCCAGCGGCCTGCATCCGGCGCAGGCTATCCAGGTGGCGCGTGCCGGCAAGCATGTCATGACCGAGAAGCCGATGGCGACGCGCTGGACCGATGGTCTGCAGATGGTGCGTGAATGCGATGAAGCTGGGGTGTGGCTGTTCGTGGTGAAGCAGAATCGACGCAATGCCACCCTGCAGCTGCTCAAACAGGCCATGGATAAGCGCCGCTTCGGCCGCATTCATATGGTGACGATCAATGTTTTCTGGTCACGGCCTCAGTCCTACTATGACAGCGCCAAGTGGCGTGGTACCTGGGAATTCGACGGTGGCGCGTTGATGAACCAGGCGAGCCACTATATCGATCTGGTCGACTGGCTGATCGGTCCGGTCGAGAGTGTCCAGGCCTACGTCGCCACGCTGGCGCGTAACATCCAGGTCGAGGACACGGCCACCGTGGGCGTGCGCTGGCGCTCCGGCGCGCTTGGCTCCATCAATGTCACCATGCTGACATATCCGAAGAATCTCGAGGGCTCGATCACCATCATCGGCGAGCACGGGACGGTGCGTATTGGCGGAGTTGCCGTCAACGAGATTCAGACCTGGGAATTCGCCGATAAGCAACCGGAAGACGAGCAGATCAAGAGCGCCAATTACGAGACCACCTCCGTGTACGGGTTTGGGCATCCGTTGTACTACGACAATGTGATCAGAGTGCTGCGTGGTGAAGCGGAGCCGGAGACAGATGGTCGCGAAGGGCTGCGGTCGCTCGAGTTGCTGATTGCCAGCTATCTCTCGGCGCGTGACGGTCGCCGTGTGGCGCTGCCGCTGGAGTACTAGGGATGGCGGCGCAGATTCACCCGACGGCTATCGTCGACGCAGGCGCGCAAATCGGCGAAGGCACGCGGGTTTGGCACTGGGTGCACGTGAGCGGAAAAGCTGTGATTGGCGCTGGCTGCTCGCTGGGTCAGAACGTCTATGTCGGTAACAAGGTCAGTATCGGCAATAACGTAAAAATCCAGAACAACGTCTCGGTCTATGACAACGTCACGCTCGAAGACGACGTGTTTTGCGGGCCGAGCATGGTGTTCACCAATGTTTATAACCCTCGCTCGGCTGTGACCCGCAAAGATGAATATCGTGACACCTTGGTCAAGCGCGGTGCCACCTTGGGTGCCAACTGCACCATCGTGTGCGGGGTGGTGATCGGCGAGCATGCCTTCATCGGTGCCGGCAGTGTCGTTAACCGCGACGTGCCGGCGTTCGCCCTGATGGTCGGTGTGCCGGCGCGTCAGACCGGCTGGATGAGCCGGTTTGGGGAGCGGTTGTCATTGCCCCTGGCCGGCAATGCCGAGGCCACCTGTCCCCACACCGGTGACCATTATCTGTTGGAAGAGGGCGTCTGCCGTTTGTTGAGTGCCGCCTGATGCCGGCACGGTGAATCCGGGATGACCCTCGCGTCCACACGACCAATCGTTCGTCATCCAGTCGCACCGGCGCAAGTCTTCCGTGTAAACTGCCGTCCTTCATCGCAGGGATTATAAAACAGCGACCCCGATGCCTAGAGTCAAGTCTTTCAGCCCACTCATTTGGCTGGCCGTGCTGGTACTGTGCCCTGCGTTGGGCACGGCATTCTTTTCGACGGTGCGCGCTCAAACCCCCAGTCCTGAGCAGATCGACATGTTCAGGAATCTCACGCCTGAGCAGCAGCAGGCGGTCATGGAATCGATGGGCATGGGCGGCAATGCCGGGACGATGATCAAAGGGCGAGTTCGTTCGGACCAGCAGCTCCAGTTCCCCCAGACCGTCATTCCTCGCCGTAGCACAGATGAGGACAGCGAAGAAGAACTCGATGCCTGGGGCATGCCCAAGGAGCCGCGACTGAAGGGTGAAGACACCATATTGCTGTCGTTGGAGCTACGGGAATTTGAGCGCTCAACGGAGGAGGAGCGTAAGGTTCGCGAGCTCAAGGCCGCACAGAAATTGGAGGCCGGCCTGAGATCGGGGCAGCCTGCCATCCCGAGTCAACAGCAGACACAGCCTTCTGCGAACACGGCTCAGCAGCCGTCCCCTCAGAAGAGGATTCAGCGTACCGGTGACGAGATCCAGCGGCTGGAAGAATTCCGCGACCGGATCCATCGCCGTAACCCCTACAAGCTTGACAAGTGGGGCATCCTGAACATTCCCGAACTGGGGCCGATTCCGTTGGTGGGGCTCACGGTCGATGAGGCGCGCCAGCGACTGATGGCAGAGTTCGCGCTGAAGGACTTCTATGTCGACGTACAGCGTCTGCCGTTGCGCGGCGTCGGGGCCGAGTCACTCAAGCCGTTCGGCTACGACCTGTTTGCCGGCATGATTTCGACCTTCGCCCCGGCAACCGACGTGCCGGTGCCGGCGGAGTATGTGGTCGGTCCCGGTGACACTCTGGAAGTTCAACTGATCGGCAATAGTGATACCAAGGGGCGCTATGAGCTGGTGGTCGGCAGGGATGGCCGAATCAATTTCCCGGAGCTGGGACCTATCGCCGTGAGCGGACGCCGCTTTCAGGATGTCCGTACCTTGATCGAGGGCCGCGTCAGCGAACAGATGATCGGTACGCAAGTGAGTGTTGGAATAGGGGAACTGCGCTCGATTCGGGTGTTCGTGCTGGGCGATGCTGAAACCCCGGGCTCGTACACCGTGAGCGGCCTGTCGACCATTACCAATGCGCTGTTCGTCAGCGGTGGCGTGAAAGAGATCGGTTCGTTGCGAAACATCGAGCTGAAGCGCAATGGTGCCACGATAGTGCACCTGGATCTCTACGACCTGCTGCTCAAGGGCGACACTCGTGCCGACGTCCGGCTGCTGCCGGGAGATGTCATTTTCATCCCGCCCGTTGGAGCCACGGTCAGTGTGTCTGGGGAGGTTCGCCGGCCGGCTATTTACGAATTGAAGAACGAAACGACAGTCAAGGAGTTGGTGGCGCTGGGCGGAGGGCTCTTGCCTGAAGCGGATGTAACTTTGGCAACTCTGGAGCGCGTCAACGATCATCGCCAGCGAGTCACTGTGGATGTCGACCTGTCTTCCGCGGCGGGAGCCAGCGCACAACTGCAGGGTGGCGATATCCTCCGGGTCCCGGCCATCCGGCCGGTGCTGGAGGACTCCGTTTCGATCAACGGCTATGTGTACCGGCCGGGCCAGTTCGAATTCCGTTCCGGCATGCGTCTTACCGATGTCATTCCCACTGTCGATGATTTGCGGCCGAACGCGGACCAGCATTACATCCTGATCCGTCGTGAGCTGCCGCCCAACCGCAAGATCACCGTGTTCTCGGCGGATTTGGCCAAGGCAATCGCTGCGCCGAACAGCACCGCCAATCTCGAGCTTGCGCCGCGTGATCGGATCTATGTGTTCGACATGGAATCCGGCCGCGATGCGGTCATCGAGCCGCTGATGCGTGAGTTGCGACTCCAGTCCAGACTGGACGAGCCGACGCAGGAAGTTAGTGTTGCGGGCAAGATCAAGGTTCCCGGCAAGTATCCGTACGAACCGGGAATGAGAGTTGCGGACCTGTTGCGCGCCGGCGGCACCTTGGGTGAATCGGCGTACGGTGGTCAGGCTGAGTTGACGCGCTACTCGGTGGTCAACGGGGAGGCACGCAAGGCGGAATTGATCGAGATTGACCTGCGACGCGCCATTGCGGGAGACCCGGCAGCGAATATCGTGTTGCAACCCTTCGATCATCTAATGATCAAGGAAGTGCCACTGTGGGCCACGCAAGAAGAAGTCGAAATCGCCGGCGAAGTTAAATTCCCAGGGCGCTACGCGATTCACCGGGGTGAAACACTGCAATCCGTGATGAAGCGAGCTGGCGGAGTGACGGACCTGGCATTTTCGCAGGGCAGCGTTTTTACCCGTGTCGAACTGCGTGAGCGCGAGCGCAAGCAGATCGAGACGTTGGCAAGCCGGCTGAAGTCCGATATTGCACAGGCGTCGCTACAGGTCGCTCAAGAAACAGGCAAGGATGCCAGTCAGTCATTGGCCGTCGGCCAGTCGCTGTTGGATGAGCTTCGCAATACCACACCCGTTGGTCGTTTGGTGATCAACTTGGATGAGTCGATGAGGGCGAAGCCCGGGTCGGAGCAGGACATCGTTCTAAAGGACGGTGATCAATTGCTGGTGCCGCGCATCACGCAGGAAGTCACGGTGATTGGCGAAGTGCAAAGCGCCACATCGCATCTCTACGATCCTTCGTTGAGCCGCAGGGACTATATCCAGATGAGCGGTGGGCTGACACAGCGTGCCGACGAGGATCGCGTCTATGTCGTACGCGCCGACGGCAGCGTCGTGGTCAATGGCGGAAATTCCTGGTTCGGTGGCGGTCAGGTCGAAATCCAGCCTGGGGACACGATCGTGGCGCCGCTGGACACCGAGCGCATGCGGCCATTGCCGTTCTGGACAGCGGTGACCACCATCATCTACAACATGGCGGTCGCGGTCGCGGCGATCGGCAGAATCTAATGCGCGCCGTCGAAGCGTAGAGGAATGGCTATGAGTGACGCTGAAGATCGGGTTGGTTTCGAGTAAAGACAAGCAGCGATGGCGACAGTACAAACAGCTGACGAGGTCGACATAGTCGAACTGTTCAATACGCTGCGACGCGGCTGGCTGCTGCTGTTCGGTATTGCCGCGTTCGTGATTGCGGCGGCAGTGGCAGTAGTGTTGATATTGCCCAATCAATACAAAGCCGCTGCTGTGCTGTCTCCTGCAATGGGGAATACCCCTCAAGGAGCTTTGGCGCAATTGGGTGGCTTGGCGTCTCTTGCCGGTATATCAATTCCTGCTGCGACGGGTGATGAGTCGCAAGTGGCTCTCGAGGTAATACAGTCCTGGGGGTTCATTGATGGATTCATTCGTGCAAACGATCTGGCGGTGCCGATTTTCGCGGCGAAGGGATGGGACGAAAAGACGGGCGAACTGAGGATAGATGACAGCCTTTACGATGTTTCGAAGCACAAATGGATACGTGAAACCAGCGGCGACAAGCCGGCGGCGCCGACAAGCTGGGAGCTGTACAAAGCGTTTTCCGAGCGCTTATCGGTTTCCCAGGATGCAAACACTGGCTTGGTGAATATCGAGTTTGAATTTTATTCGCCCGAGTTTGCCCGGGATGTCCTGCAAAAGTACGTTGCAGCGCTCAATCATCAAATGCGAGCGCGCAAGCTGGAAGAGACCGGGCGCAATATCAACTATCTGAATGACCAGATCAGCAAGACCTCCGTAGCTGAACTTAAAACGGCCTTTTATAAGCTGGTGGAGGAAGAGACCAAGAACCGAATGCTGGCGGAAGCGAGACCAGAATATTCCTTCATTACGGTCAGCGCTCCAATGATACCGGAACAGGTGTCTAGTCCCAGGAGAGTGCTGATCTTGATACTTGCTGTGTTTTTGGGCGGCTTTATCGGGTCTCTTGCGGTGTTGGGGAGAAGCGCGCTGCAGCGACGAACCGCCCGGTAGTGCCATCAGAATTCGCCTAATGGGTTTTGTGTGGTAAGCCGGTGCGATGGAATCTGCTCAAGTGCGCAAGCGTAAGCAGCTTATCGGCCGATGTTTCCTCGGCCGGGGCCAACTACGATTTGCAGTGTCTCATGCATCGCAACATCCGCCTCTTAAGTCATGAGTGACGATTTGCGCAGGGAGTTCGTGCGTAATGTCGCGACACTGTTGACAGGCACCTCAGTTGCTCAGGCGTTGCCAGTGGCGGTTAGTCCAGTACTCACACGGCTGTATGGCCCTGAAGACTTTGGCATCTTGGCGTTGTTCATTGCCGTCACAGCGATCTTCGGAGCGGCTGCCAACGCACGATACGATCTGGCTATCATGCTGCCGCATGAAGATGAAGATGCGTTGAATGTTGCTGCACTAGGGTTGTTGATCGCATTCGCGATATCGGTAGTCCTGTTGGTTGTGGTGATGTTCTTCAGTACACCTTTTTCACGAATCCTCGGGAACGAGCATATCAGGCCTTGGCTTTTCCTGGCGCCACTGGCCATCTTCTTCACGGGATTGTTCAACGTTCTCAACTACTACAACAGCCGATTGAAGCTCTACCCGGACATTGCGCGGGCGAATATGGTGAAGTCGGTGGCCATGACATCCGTGCAGCTTGCTGCTGGCTTCTTGAAGGCTGGTGCTGGTGGGCTTGTCATGGGGCAAGTTGCATCATCGGTGTTCGCCAATACGAGGCTTTTGCGCAATACATTAAGGTGCACGAACTGGCGCGGCATTAGCTTCGGACGAATGTGCCAGCAGGCACGGTGCTATCGTGACTTTCCGCTATTTTCGCTGCCGGCAATATTGGCGAATGCGCTTGCGCAGCACCTGACGAACATCCTGGTTTCAGCATACTTTGGTGTTGCAACGTTGGGTCAGTATGCGCTTGTCCAGCGAGTGCTGGGAATGCCGACTTCACTTGTTGGAGCGGCGGTCGGTCAGGTATTTTTCCAACAAGCGGCTGCCGAGAAAAGACGTACAGGGAAGGCGGCCTCCACTTTCGATGCAACAGTCAAGAAGCTTGTTTTGCTTTCGATCCCGTCATTTGCCTTGATGATGTTTATTGCTGAGGATCTTTTTGCATTTGTCTTCGGAGAGCCTTGGCGAATTGCGGGAGGATACATGCAAGTACTGGTTCCGTTTTTTGCCATTAGATTTGTCGTGGCGGCGGTCTCAACCATAAATACTGTATTTGAGAAACAAAGAATTTCGCTGATCTGGCAATTATTGTTGCTTATTTCCATGATCGGAACGATTGTTCTCTCGCATGTATGGGGTTTGGAATTTCATGAGTTCATTGTGATTTTGTCGGTAGTTGGTACCGCCGCCTACGCAGTGTTGTTTTTTCTCCTATTCATGGTATCGAGAGGGAAGTTTTGAGGCGGGCCGCAGCTCAGTTTTCGGAACAGCACCAAGCGATGGCGGTGGTGCTGGGTGGGTACGTGAATGGGTACTCCATCGTCCGAGAACTGCGAGAATGCGGTGTCGACAGTGTCTGGTTGATTGATATCCGAAGGTCCATCGCATCGCGTAGTAACAGGATCAGTGGGTTCTCGCTGATTCCGGATGATGCGGTTTCGCTGCGGGAAGAGCTCTTGCGCCTTGCCAAGCAGGTGGGTCTCCTTGTGCTATTTCCGACCAGTGACCGGCATCTGGAGTTGTTGCACGAGGCCTGCGAGGCGCTGACTGATAGCTGCTTTTTGCCGTTTCGACCCGAAACACTGATGAAATCCTTGGATAAGGGGATCCAATACGCCCACTGTCAACGCCTGGGTGTGCCGTTTCCGCAGACGATAGAAATTGAAACCTACCAGGATATGGTCAAGCTCGATGACTTGAGGTTCCCCGTGTTGCTCAAGCCGGCGAAGCGGGATGATTTGACTTCGGACGTGTTCCGGAACCTGTTGCTCGAATGCAAGAATGCGCTCGATGCGCAGCGGCAGAAAATCTCAGGTCACGTCGAGCGTGGGGTGAAATTCCTGGCGTCGGAGCTGGTCCCGGGCGACGATACCGTGATCTACGCTTACACTGCGTACCGTTCCCCGGCTGGCAGAATACTGAACGAATGGGTTGGGAAGAAGCTAAACCAGCATCCGAACGAATTCGGTGTGTTCTCGAGCGCCAGTAACGAGGCGCCGGATGTGGTTTTGGAGCTTGGCCGCAAGCTGGTGGAGGGAATGGATCTTGTCGGTATCGTGGAACCGGAATTCAAATTCGACGCGCGTGACGGCACCTTCAAGCTTATGGAAGTGAATTTGCGTAGCATGATGTGGCATCGCACTGGAAACCTGTCGGGCGTTAATCTGCAGTTCACACAGTGGCGCGATGCGGTAGGCGAGGCGCCAAGCGCGCAGGTCCAGGAACGCCAGCGTCGCATCCATTACATATACATGAAGCACGAGATCATCAACCTACTGTCGCGTTGGGGCTATTGGCGGCACTTCCTCCATAATGTTTTCGGTGGAGAGGAGCGACATTTCGCGGTGTTCGACTCCAGGGATCCGATGCCAGCCATCGCCGATCTCGCTACCTATCCAAGGGCTTTGTTCTCGGCATGGCTAAAACGATTAGGAATGCGCTGATCCAGTTCGCCAGGCGGATCGTCTTGCGCCGGCGTGGCGTGTGTGTCCACAATAATACCGTGGTCTCGCACGTTGAGTTCAGGGGGCGCGCGGTGATCGAGCCGTACTGCCGTCTTTCCGGAACCCCGAAAATCGTCTGCGGTGACGATTTCTACCTGAATGCCGGCTGCCACCTGCTGGGCGACATCGAGTTCGGTCAGCATGTCATGATCGGCCCCAAGACGGTAATCTGGGGGCGTGATCATGGCATGGCGGTCGGGCTTCCAATGAAGCATCAACCTCACGAGAATGCGCCGATCCGGGTTGGTGATGATGTATGGATTGGTGCCAATGTTACTATTCTCAAAGGCGTGAGTATCGGCTCGGGGGCGGTGATTGGGGCGGGTTCGGTTGTTAGCCGCGACGTTCCTCGGTATGCGATAGCAGTAGGCAATCCTGCGAAAGTCATCAAGTACCGTACGACCGGCGCAGGAGAGGGCGTTCCCTCGTCGTCCCAATAAGGGTTGTCTTTTCTGATGATCAATGTTGAGCGCGAGACGGCGGAGAAGTGGCAGGGCTCGATTGCTGCGGTAGCCTGGCTGAGAGCCATACTGCATGAACGATTTGGCCTGCCGCTCGAACTGCGTGTCGATCGTGCATCCTCGTGGGTGCTCACCCTCCCGAATGCCGGAGACGACCGGGCTGTTATCATTGACCTGAAGCCTGCTGCAACCCAGAGTGGCGGTATTCAACAAAGAGTGTTTAGTTGGGATGCCGCTCGCGAGGGATGGCATTCGGCTCTCGATAAACCGCTGCCGGCGCCGGGTGTCTGCCCGATACCATTTCCGCTCATCGAGAAGCGAGGCAATGACTATGCCATTCGTTACGATATCCTCGGGCTTGTCTATTGGTCGCTGACGCGACTGGAAGAAATTGATCGTACGGATCTGGATGAACACCGACGTTTTCCGGCCATGGCCTCGCACGCGTTCCAGCACGGCTATCTGGAGAGGCCAGTAGTGGACGAGTGGCTGGATATTCTGGGCCAGGTAGTGCGCCGCACTTGGCCCGGCGTTGAGTTGAAGCGGCATCGCTTCAGCATGCGGATTTCGCATGATGTGGATTCACCGTCGCGCTATGGGTTTTGTTCCGGGAGGGCATTTCTGCGGGCAGCTGCGGCTGATTTTATCAAGTATCGCGATGTCAGAGTTGTGGCTGCGCCATGGGTGCGCTTCAACACTCGTGCACGGCTGCATCCGTTGGACGCATTCAATACCTTTGATTGGTTGATGGAGGTGTCCGAGCGACATGGGCTCACTAGTGCGTTCTATTTCATCTGCGACCGCCGTGCCACGGCACACGACAGCGATTACGATGTGGAGCATCCTGCGATTCGTGACCTGATGCGGCGCATTCACGCGCGAGGACACGAGATCGGTCTGCATCCCAGCTACAATACATTTCTGGAGCCGGCGCAGATCAAATTGGAAGCCGACCGCTTGCGCGATGTGTGTAGCCAGGAGGGGATTCATCAGGAGCAATGGGGTGGCCGTATGCATTACCTGCAGTGGCGTCAGCCCGTGACATTGCGGGCCTGGAACGATGCCGGCATGACCTACGACAGTACGATGGGTTATGCCGATCGTGTGGGATTTCGCTGTGGGACGTGTTTCGAATTCCCGGCCTTCGATCCGGTGAGACAGGAGGCTTTACAGCTACGCGTTCGGCCATTGGTGGTGATGGAGGGGACGGCTTTTGGCCATAAATACATGGGGCTGGGCATCACGGATGCGGCGCGTAACAAGATGCTCGAACTGAAGCAGATATGCAGGAAAGTCGAAGGTAGCTTTACGCTTCTATGGCACAACTCCAGTTTGCAAACCGATATGCAACGATACATGTACGAAGCTGTAGTGAATGCATGACATGAAAATCGTGACAGTTCTCCGTGCACTTCCGCAGTTTCTCAAGGCTAGTGTCGTCTCGGGCGAGATAGCCAGGCACGGCCGGTCGTAATCGATGAAAATACTCCACGCTGCAGCATTGTTGAGACCGCCGCTTGGTGTTGTAAATCAGATGATGTGGGAGCAGCAGGCGGCAAATACGCTTGGAGTGTCATGGCATGCGCGAATGTATTGTCCAGCAGGGGCCGCACCTGATTCTGACGTGATTCATTCCCCTCCTGACTTCAAGGCGATTGCCGACGGATCGCCTGTGGCCAAGGTGCGCGCATGGGTGAGGCTTCGCCGCGATTACCATCGCTGGCTGCTCCAGATTCAACACAACTACGACGCTTTGCTGCTGCGCTACTATGTCCATGATCCATTTCAGCTGTGGTTCGTGCGGCGTGCTACCAAGCCTGTCTATTTTGTTCACCATACCTTGGAGGTTCCGGAGTTAGCGGGCGCGGGAGGGCTGATCGGTTCGGGCCGGGCGTTGGCGGAGGGCCTATTAGGCGGGCGCACGATCGGGAAGGCACGTGGGATTGTCTGTGTCACTCCTGAAATCGCTCGTTATGAAGCTGCACGCCGGCGAGAAACGTCAGCCTCGATCTTTATTTACCCGAATGGGATTGTTTATTCAGGCAAGAAGGCAGAAGACAAGCGGGCTGACATACCGAAGATACTGTTCGTTGCCAGCAGCTTTGTAGCGTGGCACGGCTTGGATCGTTTACTGGAGTCAGTGGGTCGTTTCCGCGGGCCATTCGTGCTTCATCTGGTAGGGGCGGTGGGGGTCAATGAGCGCAATGTGGCTAAACTAGATCCTCGGATCGTGTTGCATGATCGCTTGTCGCACGAAGCCATATCGCAATTGGCCGCGTCCTGCGACGTGGGACTGTCCTCATTTGCGCTGGACAGAAAACAGATGACCGAAGCGTGCACCTTGAAGGTCAGGGAATACTTGATGCTCGGGCTTCCCGTGTATGCAGACTATCGTGAAGTGCTTCCAGAAAATTTTCCATACTACCGTCGTGGTCCGGCGGATATTGAACTGATCGTGCAGTTTGCACAAGAACTGCGACAGGTGTCGCGTAGCTCAGTATCGGAGACGGCGAGGCCATACATCGACAAACAGGTTCTGCTTGCGGGTCTGATTGCCGAGATCAAGCGGGATTCGGAAACGTGGCCGACATAGTCTTCCTGGCTGTTTGGGTTGTTGCGATTGTACTGTGCGTCCCCCGGATGCTTAGTGGCACTCTGCTTGAGGTTCGCACGGCAAATGGCCAATGGTGGCCAATGTGGTTGTATCAACAGTTTGCATGGGTTCTGCCCGCGCCAGTCTTGCTGGCAACAATGGGGGTGACCGCGTTTCCAACGACCTTGCAGGTGGTGCGCGATTCTCAAACATTCCAGATTAGTGTATGGGTTCTTTACGCGGCGACATTTTTCTTTATTGCCGTAGCGCTGTGCGTGCGCATGTTACCGAAGCGCTGGGTCCGGTGCCATGACGATGAGATTAGTCGGTGTTCGCTCTCGCGCTTTGCATGGATTGCCTTGGGGATGGGTATCGTCATCATGGCGGTGGGGATAGCATTTCTTGGCTATCATCACGCGATCCTGGATGCCGTAATCGCGGGCGAAGGATTGAGCAAATCTCGAATTGCAAACAAGTATTCCACTGATTTGCCATCTCAAGCGCAATTTGTGATGGATGTTGCCGCCTGGATTGGGGCCGTGCAGGCAGGTTATAGCTTTGCTTGGCGTCGTCGCTGGACTGCGGCGGCGTACTTCGTTGTGGCTACGACTTTGGCGGGAGCTGGCGGTGGTAAAGCGCCTGTAGTTGCGCAGGTTTTGCTGGCGGTAATGGGATATTTGGTGGCGAGCAGAAGGCCATTAAATATGCGATTAATGACCGTGGGTCTCCTGGTGGGGGTGCCATCATTCATTTATTTGATTCATTACATTGTGGCTCTCCAGATACCGGAGCTGACGCTCACCAAGTTCTTGGGGTACTTGTTTGATCGTCTCTTCATGGCTCAGATGGCAGGTACCTATGACGGTCTTGCCCTGGGGCAACTACATGGTGCATTCCATTGGCACATGATCCCGTTCGCAAGTCTATTCGAGCAATACATTCCGTACGATAAATCATTGATGATGTATGTGGAAGGTTACGACTTCACTGCTGTTGGGGTGAAGAATTCGTTCTTTATATCCGAAGCCTTTGGCATAGGTGGCTATGGCCTCGTCTTGGTATCACCATTCATCGTCGGTGTATCGTTCGTGGCTGGCATAGGACTCACGTACGGTACGTTGAGGGCAATGTTTGGCTATAGCGTTGCCAGGATGTATTTCCTGCCTCTGTCGCTTCAATTCATGAGTGTGACTGGCGGCTTTTCATCGTTTCCATTGTTCAAGGGTTACATCTTATTTTTCCTGGTTCTAGGTACAATATGGATCCCGTGGTGTTTGATGTCGTTGCTACCTCGTCGCACCCCGTGCCCGGGGACCGAGGTCTACTCAAAGGCGGAGAGTTGCTAAGGCTGGTAACCGCATGCCTACTCTTGCCCTCATAACATCCCATGCGCCATCACTGCGTTGGTTTCGCGCTCCGTTGATTCGTGCTGTACGGGAGCGGGGCGTTAGTGTGGTGGCTTTGGCGCCCAACTTTGACGAAGACACTCGTGCCGCTGTACGTGCACTAGGTGCCATACCGGTAGACTGCGCCATGAGTCGCGCCGGCATGAATCCAGTGCGCGATGCCTGGAATACTTGGAAACTTACCAGGTTGCTGCGTCAACTTGGGCCTGATGTCACGCTTGGATATTTCATCAAACCGGTGATCTTTGGGTCACTTGCCGCACGATGGGCGGGGGTTCCGAACCGTTTCGCGATGGTGGAAGGGCTGGGTTTTGTCTTCACTGAGGAAGCGCGCGAGTTTCCGCTTGGGCGGCGTTTGCTCAAGCGGCTGGTTATGTATTTGTATAAAGTAGGCCTGTCGTGCGCTGACCGGGTTATTTTCCTGAATTCCGATGACCAGGCCGAGCTGGTTAGTGCCGGCCTGTTGCCTGTCGACAAGGGGTTTTTGTTGGGCGGCATTGGGGTGGATTTGGCGCTGTGGCAGGCTGCGCCCCCGGTTTTGGAGCCAGTGACCTTTCTCCTGGTAGCACGATTGCTACGAGAGAAAGGTATCGAGCAGTATGCGCAAGCAGCACGCATGATCAAGCAACGCTATCCTGAGGTTCGGTTTATTCTGCTCGGAGGGGTAGACGAAAACCCTGGTAGCATTACCCGCGCCGACGTGCAGGTTTGGGTGGATCAAGGCACTTTAGAGTGGCATGGTCATGTAGCCGTTCGTCCTTGGCTGGAGCGGACTAGCGTATACGTATTGCCTTCGTACAGGGAAGGTGTGCCCGTGAGCACCCAAGAAGCAATGGCCGTTGGCCGGCCGATAATTACTACCGACGTTCCCGGATGCCGTGAGACCGTGATCGATGGGGTGAACGGCTTTCTAGTGCCCGTTCGCAATCCTGAAGCGCTAGCCGAAAAAATGCTAATTTTTATCGAGCAACCGCAGTTGATCGCTTCCATGGGGCAAGCGAGCCGGCGTATAGCGGAGGAGCGGTTTGATGCGCACAAGGCTAGTCAGAGGTTGACTGATCTAATGTTAGGTCAGCTCTCGAAGTCTTGAGGTGCAGTTGATAAACATGATTCGCTTGTGGATGTCCAATTGAAGCGTTTCCTTGACCTCATACTTGCCACCGCGCTGCTGATGATTTTGGGGCTGCCACTGCTGCTCTTGGCTGGTCTGGTTCGCTGGCGTATCGGCTCACCGGCATTCTTCAGGCAGCGACGTCCCGGGTTGGGGGGAAAGCCGTTCGAAATCATCAAGTTACGTACCATGACCGATTGCCGGGACAACATGGGGGAGTTGCTTCCGGACGCGATGCGCCTGACCTCGTTCGGCAGCTTCTTGCGTTCCACCAGCCTCGATGAGTTGCCTGAGATCTGGAATGTTTTTAAAGGCGAGATGTCCTTTGTTGGTCCCCGCCCACTGCTGATGGAGTATCTTCCTTTGTATAGTGTGCGTCAGGCGCGACGGCATGAGGTCAGGCCAGGATTGACTGGTTGGGCGCAGGTGAACGGACGCAATGCCATTAGCTGGGAGCAGAAGTTCGAGTACGATGTCTGGTATGTGGACAATCGAAGTTTCTGGCTGGATATGAAGATACTGTGGATGACCGCCATTCGTGTGTTACGTCGTGACGGAGTCTCACAGCAGGGACATGTAACGATGGAGCGATTTACTGGAAGTGGGCATGGCTGACGCACTCCTGATCATCGGGGCAGGTGGCCATGGAAAGGTTGTTGCTGACACGGCGATGGAGATGGGTCGCTGGTCGCGCATCGGGTTTGTCGATGATAGAGGCGAACAACTTAAACAAGTCGCCGGTATCTCAGTCATCGGACGCCTTGCCGATCTTGAATCGTTGCGTGACGAATGGTCAGTGGCCGTGGTTGCGATCGGTGATGCTCGCCATCGTATCGATCTTCTGAGTTCTCTCCGAGCCCTTAAGTTTGAGCTGCCAGCCATTGTTCATCCCCGGGCAGCCGTCAGCCGTTGGGCAACATTAGGTGCCGGTACCGTGGTTTTTGCGCAAAGTGCGGTTAATGCGGGCGCGTCCATTGGCGCCGGATGCATCGTGAATACCGGGGCCACCGTGGATCATGATTGTAGGCTAGGGGATGGTGTGCACATCTGTCCAGGGGCGAATCTTGCTGGAAATGTAACAGTCGGTGCCCGTAGCTGGGTTGGCATCGGCTCCGCTGTCCGGCAGGGCATTTCGATAGGACAAGACGTGACGCTCGGAGCCGGATCGGTTGTAGTGCGGGATGTGCCGGACGAGTCGATCGCCTACGGTGTTCCGGCACGTGTGCGGTCGAGGACGAACGATTGAAGACATCTGCAGATTCACTGGCGAAGGCGGGCGAGGTGCTCAAGCCGTTTTCGCCTTGGCCGCACTATGAGGCGGATGAGATCGATGCCGTGCGTGCGGTACTTGCATCCGGCAAGGTCAACTATTGGACCGGTACCGAATGCCGCGAGTTCGAGCGCGAGCATGCGGTAGCTGCGGGAACACAGCACGCGGTGGCACTTGCCAATGGCACCATGGCGTTGGAGTTGGCGCTTGCTGCTTACGGTATCGGTCCGGGGGATGAGGTAGTCACGACGCCGCGAACCTTTATCGCTACGGCGAGCAGCGCCGTCATGCGTGGCGCCAAGCCGATTTTTGCGGATGTGGACCGGGACAGCCAGAATATTACGGCTGAGACCATCGAGAAGGTGCTGACGTCCAGAATGCGTGCCATCATTCCAGTGCATCTGGCTGGGTGGCCGTGCGAAATGGACGCGATCATGGATCTCGCGCGCTCGCGCAACCTGATCGTCATCGAGGACTGCGCCCAGGCGAGTGGAGCCACGTATAGAGGTCGGCCTGTTGGCGGGCTGGCGCATGCGGGTGCATTCTCGTTCTGTCAGGACAAGATCATCACGACGGGCGGCGAAGGCGGCATGTTGACCGTGAGCGATGCTGACGTATGGTCGCGGTCCTGGTCGTTCAAGGATCACGGCAAGAGCTATGAGGCCGTCTATAACAAGCAGCATCCGCCAGGTTTTCGTTGGTTGCACGAATCTTTCGGTACCAATTGGCGCATGACGGAAATCCAGGCCGCCATAGGGCGCTTGCAGTTGCGCAAACTGCCAACGTGGAGTGCGAGCCGAGGCAAGAACGTAGCCTTGCTGCGGGAAGGCCTGAGGTCATTGTCGGCATTACGAATTCCGCAGCCGCCGCCGCATGTCGAGCATGCGAATTACAAGTTCTATGTCTTCGTCGAGCCGCAGGCTTTGAAGGCAGGATGGAGTCGTGACCGAATCATGACGGAAGTTGCAGCAGCGGGTGTGCCGTGCTTCTCGGGTTCGTGCTCGGAAATCTACTTGGAGAAGGCGTTCGACCTGCCAGGTTACCGTCCAGCGGAGCGCCTGCCGGTTGCTCGCGAACTGGGCGAGACCAGCCTGATGTTCCTGGTACATCCAACTTTGGGCGTGGAACACATGGAGCGTACCGTGGACGTTGTCAGCCGTGTAATGCGCGAAGCAATGCGTTGATGCCTAAATGTCGAGTTATCACTTTGGACTCACTTTGGTTTTGGTAGCCTCTCCGCTCGATAAGTAGACAGTGAAAAATGGCTCTGTCACCGCTAATTTACTCAGACCGACTATGACCGGATCACCGGGCAGATGGACTCACGGACGACTGGCCCGGGCGGCAGCGCCAGCCTGCAGAATCTGACGTTTGGTTGGAACGAGATCGGCAGCCTGACCCGTCGTACCGATGACAATCGGTCACTGACAGAAACGTTCTTCTACGACACCCTGGGGCGGCTCGACTATTCGGAACTCAACGGCGCACAGAACCTGAACGTGAATTACGACACGCTGGGGAACATCACCTTCAAGTCAGATGTGGGCACCTACAACTACGGCCACGCCACCAAGAAGCATGCAGTGACCAGTATCACTTCCGGAGGTAGCACGACCCATACCTACGACTACGACAATAACGGGAACATGACGAGTCGTGATGGTGTGACGACCACTTGGTTCAGCTATGACCTGCCGAACCAGATCAGTCAGGCTGGGGCGTCGAGCCAGTTCTCGTACACTCACGATCGTCAGCGCTGGAAGCAGCAGATCGTCAGTGGTGCCAGCACCGAGACGATTACCTACATAGGGGATCAGTTCGAGAAGCGCGTCGTGGGCACCGATACGGAATACCGTCACCTGGTGATAGGCGGCACGGGCCCGGTGGCCTATGTCAAGCGTACCGATACAGCGACCTCGACGTACTATGTGTCGACCGACCATTTGGGCAGCACCAGCGTCATCACCAACGAGAGTGGTGCGGTGTTGGTCAACGAGAGCTTCGACGCGTTCGGTAACCGACGCAATGGTGCGACCTGGTCGGGTTCACCCACCTCCGGCGACATGACGCAAATCGCAGCCACGACACGGCGTGGCTATACGTTCCATGAGGGCCTAGACAGCCTCAAGCTGATCCACATGAATGGGCGGGTGTTCGATCCCACCCTGGGTAGATTCATGTCTGCGGACCCGTTCGTGCAGTCGCCGTTCGATGGGCAGAGCTTTAACAGATATAGCTACACCTTCAACGACCCGTTGTCGAACGTCGACCCATCGGGATTCGCATCATGCTGGCACAACGAAAGCGTCATGCGAGGTGATGGCTCAATCACGATAAGCGCAGATCGCTATGATACGTGCGACGATCCGTCATGGTGGTATGACGCTCCCATTGGACCGACTGGAGGGGGCGGAGGTATTGCCGGTCCCGGCCATAGAGATCGATCCACGGTCTCGGATAGCACAGTCGGTGGGGCGTGTCCGGGAGGCTGCCATACTAGCGGGATCGCCATTCCTGAAGTCACGCCGGAAGTGCGCGCAGCGACGACGCGCTTCTATCAAAACCTCGGCGAGAATTTCATTCCCGGTTTGGGGCTCTATCAAGCTGCTACGGGGGAGTATCTCTTCTCAGGCGACGAGGCGTCTCGTGTCGGTGGATTATTAGCCTCCGCTCCATTCGTAGGCATCGCCCTCAAGAGGGTGGTGATCATCCCGAAGGTCGCCAGCCCGAAGCTCGCAAATCTCGTCAATGACCTCTACAAGGGCGCTCGAGGTCCTAACCCAATTGGTACCGGAAATACCGCAGACGCAATCCGGAATGAACTTGCCACCGGTCTCCCGACACACGGCGTATTTCACTCGGACAAGGGGAGGCAGTACGTCAACGCGTTGAACAATTGGCTGCGCAAGAACCCGAATGCCGATTACTACGACCGCGTGGTGGCGGAGAGCTTAAGGATGGATTTGGAAGCTGCTCTGCAAGGGTTGTGACAATGACAACTATCAAATCGCTGATCGAGAGAATACTAGCCGCGGTACCTGATCTGGGGCCCGTCTACGATGAGCACATTTCCGACAACGATGATCTGTTGCCTCATGTGTTCTTTGGTGACGTAACGCGGTTCGCGATTGAAAACGCGGCGACACCAAATGTCGCGAATCTTCTGGCGGTCCTAGATGAGGGGCTCTCCGATGCCGACGCGGAGGTCAGAGAAGTCGTACTGGCTTCGTTCGTGGAGAACCTCGCGGGCGAGACCACAGCTTTGAAGCTAATGAAACCGAAAATGGGACTCAACTTGCGACGAGCCTTTGCATCAATGTGAGCAACGATCAGACTGCCCAGCGCGCTACTTTCGGAGTTGCGCATAGCTTCATTTGCGCGCCGCTTCGCTGTTCGCGCAATAGATTCATTACGGCGATAAGTTGTTGAGAGAGTGATGGTTCTGGGCACGCCGCGTGAAGGATTTATTAATAGGGTGTAACGCGAGGCAAGGGGGCGATTATGAAAGTGGTGATTGTGGGATTGGCAGTACTGTTTTCCTCGTCCGCTTTGGCGATGAACTCATCCGGTGTGATCGCTAAGATTCTTACTTGGGCAGACTACACCGGTGGCGTATACCTCATTCAGCTAGATACCGTAAATTCTCAATGTTCGGACGGGTATTGGCTTGATGATTCGCAATCCAGAGCATCCGCAAATATTCTCGCGTCGGCGCTTTCGGCGTATCACTCTAAGTCAGCTGTAAAGATCTATGCCGACGAGAACAATGATTGGCCGACCAGAGGTGGGCAGCAATGCAAGATCCAGCTCTTGGTCCTGGAGTAGGCGCAGCCCGAGGCACTCGAATAAGTGGGGGCGAGCGCGGAAGAGTAAATGAAATGGCTATTGCCGTGTTAGTTTGCCGCGGAAGCGTTATATGCGCAGTACCTTTTTGAGATACCTCGCTTGCGTCGCTATGGTGTTGCCGCTGACTAGCTGGACGGCTGGAGAATGACAGCAAAGGTTTAGGCTTTTTGCTGCGCCTGAGCTGCGAGGTTGACGCTTGCATTTCCGAGGAGAAAAGACTATGCGTGTCTTGATCTTGTTTGTTGGTTTTTTGGTTTCCGGTGCTTCCTTTTCTGCAAACGTCCTACATACGTCAACGGTAAAGAATGTCTATCAGCTCGCGGATGGAAGATTCGTGCTGCAGTTTGATACCGATAGCCCGTCGTGCACCAGCACGGGTTCGCCACAGTTCTATTACTTGGGGGTTGGTTTTAACAGCATGACGGCGGAAGCGGCGAGGAATGCGTATGCCATGGCATTGACGGCATTTGCGATGGGCAAGCGCCTTCAGATCCGCTTCGACGATGCAAGTAGTGGATGTTATATCAATAGTATTTTGATGCTAGGCAACTGAGTTCTTTTGCGTGCCTTATCGGTGCGCCTATTGCCGTTGTCACTACCATGGTCCGGTGAGTCAATGACTTATGTGACAATCGGTGACCTTCCGGGTTGTGCGGGCTATGGGCTATCTGAGCGTGAGTTGGCCGATCGCCAACGGGCAGGCTGACGAGGACCGAACGAAGCAAATCGTAGCGATCCTTCTCTACGCAGAAGCGGCAGGGGTGCTGATGGAGATTCGGTATCGTCGGAACACTGCATCGTCCGACTGGGATAGTTGCACGGCCGATGCCGTCTTTCTGAACTTATTTTGATGAGGCTGGTGTTGTTATTGCAGTTCAAGACCCTGCTTCAGGTTTTGGAGTAAGCATAAGCCCATATTGGACCTATGGGCGATGTCGTCAATGATTTGCTTACGGATGCACAGTGGTTGATGTGCTTGGGGATGATTGTGCAGCGGAGCTGGCACAGGGAGATAGTTGGTGAATCGCTATCAGCTTGAGGTCGCTGAGTCAGATCGTCGGTACAGGCTGCAGATGCGGGCGGTATCCTGCATCGGTGCGGCCTGTGTTGTCATAGTGACGCTGTGGAGTGCCGGCCTTCCACCGGCCGAGTTGTGGGACAGGCTGGAACAATGGTTCGGGTGGGCTGATAAAGCAGAGGCACCACCTGCTGAGCTAGCACCCCACGCGAAATCTCCACCAGTGGTTGAGCCGAACGAGCCGGCCAATGCGGCATCGGTAGCCGACGGGACCACGTCTTCCCTGTCAGTATCCCCGCAACCCCTGTATCTACTCGCAACCGCACCAGGACGTAACGTCCACGAAGGTACGGCATCGATCGGTACCGTCCCCTCCAATCCCCAAACCTATGTCGCGGGGGCGATGCTTCTCAATGGCGCAGTACTCGCCGAGATCCATCGCGACCATGTCGTGCTGACGCGGGGTGAGCGTTCAGCGCGGCTGCCGCTTTATAAGCTCTCAAAACCAGCGGCGAAAATCGATGCCGCGAATGACCTCCTGGCCGTTGGCGGCCCACAAAAGCAAGTTTCGCTTCCTGCGGTGAGCCGTGAGGTCGTCACCGACTATCTGCGCCCTAGTCCGGTCTATGACGGTGAGACGTTGACGGGCTATCAAGTTTATCCAGGCCAGAAAGTCGGCGTGTTCGCCCAATTGGGGTTGCAGCCGGGGGATGTCATTACCTCGATCAATGATGCACCGTTGTCCGAGCCGACCCAGGCCGTGGAACAGTTGCGGCAGATCGCAAGCGGGGTGGCCGTGGTCGCCACCGTGCTCAGGAGGGGAGCGATCGAACGAATCACGCTGGATGGCGCAGTCATTGTGGCTGATCAGGATAGGACTCGAAGTGCGGGGCAGATGGCGTCGATGACTGAAATGCCGTAGCTCGACCATTGTTTTTCGAAGGAGCGGGGAGGGCAGAAGTGAAAGCTGGTAAAAAAATTCTTTCCGGATTGATGTTATCCCTTTGTACCGTATCGAGTGCTTTGGCAGGGTACAGCTCTTTCTACAACGTGGAATTGATTAGAACGGCAAGTGGTGGATGGTTGGGGTTTCAGAATGAATCGAGTACTGTTCTTGGAGATGCGGTTTGTCCAAACGCGATCATCGTAAAATGGACCATTGATCCGAACTCGGAATATTACAAGCGCGTTCTTGTGACCTTGCTGACTGCAAAAGCCATGGGAGCACAGGTGCGATGGTGGCATTGTGGATGCTCTGCAGATGGAAAAGAAATCATTGCTTGTGATATTGACCTGAAATAGAAACGGGGCAAACGAATCTAGATTCATGTCCGAGCGTTGCGAAGAATGCGCTATCGAAGACTAGGTGCTGCGTCTGTAACGTCGATGACTGAAATGCCGTAACCGGCCAACATCATTATTGCAGGTAGGCACCGGCCGAAAGAAAAACAGGCGGGGGAAACAGCCGATATGAATAAAAATCTGTGGCTGCTGGCAACGATGCTGCTCCTGGGGGTGTTCATGACGCCCGTGGAGGCAGCCACTCCGTGGAGTACCCAGGACTACGATCTGTATTCAGGAGATTTTGACGGTGATGGCCGGGCTGACATCCTGTATGTCGCCAAGGACAAGAGCAAGGCGAGCGGCATTGCGCGCTCGGATGGCGCTGGGCCGAACCTGCCGTTCCAGAGCTGGCCGGCCAATTATCTCGGTATCACCTGGTCGGATAACGTCTACACCGTCATCGTCGCCGATTTCAATGCAGACGGGCGATCGGACCTTTTTCTGCAGCGGGCCACCCCGGGGGACCATTATCTGCTGCTGGCCAACGATGAAGGTAAGTTCACCGGAATCGCCCAGGTCATTGCTAACAACGCTGTCGGTGTGAGCGATTGGTCCGCGGCCGCCCATAAAGTCATTGCCGGAAATTTCAACGCAGCGAATGGTGCGGACCTGTTCCTGCAATCCACCCGTCAATCGGGGACCAACTATGTCGTTCTGAGTGATTCGAGTGGGAAATTTACTTTGGCTCCCTCGCAGTCCTGGGGTAACGATTATCTCGGCTTCAAATGGTCGACCCAGAACGCGAACATCTATGCCGGAAATTTTGACGGTGCCGGTGGCGCAGACCTGTTGATACAGGCGCGGCCCGTCATCGTCATGATCGACTACGAAATCACGATTCCGATTCCGACGTACCCGCCGAACATGAATGGACTGATTCGGTCGCAAGGGGGCTCAACACCCTTCCAATTGGCCGGCGTGCAGCAATGGAGCCGCTTCTCGAATGGCGTGGATTGGGCGCCCAATACGTCGACGGTGGTGGTCGGTGATTTTGACGGCAATGGCCGAACTGATGTGGTGTTGCAGGCGCGCTATAGCGGCAAGACCAGCTACCTGCTCTCCGGCAATGCGTCCGGCGCGGCCTTTGCTACCGGCAGCGCCATGGCCAGCAATGTCGCCTGGTCGAGTGATGGGTATCGGCTGGTGGCGGGGAATTTCGATGGTACGGGCGGTACTGGGATTTATCTCCAGGCCACCACCAGCGGCGGGACCAACTACTACGCCAATACGGTCACGGGCAGCTCGGTGTCGACTACCACTCATAATCCGTCAGGTGCCACCGGCGTGCTGCCGACGACGGCTGTGGGGCATACCGTCGGATCCTTTACGGTTTCTAATACGGGTGCGGCGACGTATTCCATTCCTATCGTGGTGCCACCGGGGGTGGCTGGCGTACGACCCGCGCTTTCCATCAACTATCAGAGCGGTACGGGCAATGGCCTGCTCGGAATGGGCTGGAACCTGGGCGGGTTCTCGGAGATCCAGCGCTGTAGCAAGACGATAGCGCAGGATGCGTCGAGCGATGCGTTCTCGCTCTCAGTGAGCGATCGCTTCTGCTTGGATGGGAACAAGCTGCGGTTGACCGGGGGAGCCTATGGGGCTGCGGGTTCGACTTATCAGACCGAGCTTGAGACGTTTGCCAAGGTGACGGCTGTTGGAACCGCGGGGAATGGCCCCGCTTCGTTTACCGTCGAGTCGAAGGACGGTTTGGTCTATGAATATGGAAACTCTGCGGATTCTCGCATCGAGGCGATCAATGCGCCGGTAAATTATTCCACGCCGCACACCTGGGCCCTGAACGAAGTCAGCGACCGTCATGGCAACACCATGACGATCAGCTATACGAAAGATGGGGCCCCTAATGGCAGCTTCAGGCCGGCCGAAATTCTGTATACGGCCAACGCAGGCGCGTCTCTTGCTGCCGCGTACAAGGTCACGTTTGTGTGGGGCGCCCGATCTACCGAGGATGTCTTAACCGCCTATGTCGGGGGAGGGTTGGTCAAGGAGGTCAACCGCCTGAATCGTATCGAAACCTACTACAACAACGGCGGCAGTTGGTCGCTCGTGCGCAAGTATCTACTGAGCTACAACACCAATGGCTCGACCCCGAGAACCCGGCTGGGGTCAGTACAGGAATGCGAGGGCGGCGGGGCCTGCCTGGCGCCGACCATGATTCGGTGGCAGGACGGTTCGAGCGGGTGGGTGGGGTCGGATACGACATCGGCCAGCAACTCCGCGGCGATGATGGAATATTCGTACCCGATCGATATCAATGGTGATGGCCGTGACGACTTGGTGTATCCGGAGACGGTCAGCGGCACCACCCGCTGGCACTTCATGACGGCCAATGGAACCGGAGGCTTCAATGCGCCAGTGAATACCGGCATTGCCGCCGGTGACAGTACCAACTTTCAATACGCTAGAGCGCAGCCGATTGATTATTTTTCGGAAGGGCGCATGGGGCTGCTGGTCGATGCGCCGAGCTACAGCACACGACAGATTCTGCGCTGGAACGGATCGACGCTGGCATTGACGAATACCAACCTCACTATTGCCCTGGACGGCAACAAGTGGGTGGGCGACTTCGATGGTGACGGGCGAGCGGATGTTCTGTATACGACGTATAACTCCAGCAACGGGACGGGCTACTTCTACATCCAGAAGAATTCCGGTGCGACCTCGGGTACCGCGACCTTTGCCGCGGCCGTCCAGTTTTACTCGAGCTCTGCCAGCGCCGACATGGCGTTTTTCAAGAACGATTTCGGTGGGTGGTCCAGCCGATTGTTGGATTTCAACGGTGACGGCCGGTCGGATCTTATTTACTCGGTAACCACGGTGTCGTCCGGCTGCGGTCCGGCAACCCCCCTTTTATGCTTTTACAACACAACCTGGACGGCGTTGACCGCGACGGGCACGGGGTTTGCGGCTGCACTTACCTGGACCTGCTCTTCTATTGCCTCCCCTTGTGGGATTCCGCCGGTGGTAGGGGATTTCAATGGTGATGGTCTAACGGATGTGATCAGTCTTGCGGGGGCGCTGGCAGGCCCAAGCACACCCGGCACGAGCACGTGGCGGGTTTCCTATGGGTCGGGAACCGGATTAACCGCACCAGCCAACATATCCTTGCCGACGGATTTCAGCACCCTGACCGCTGCGGCGTCCCACTTCCCAGCCGACTACGATAGTGATGGCCGTGTAGATCTGGTGTACGCCCCCTCGGCCACCAGCGGCAGCTGGTATGCCTTGCGCTCCACTGGTACTGGTTTCGAGGCGCCGGTCGCTATTTCGCTGACATCCTCCAGCGCTAATAACACGATTCGCGTTCTCGACCTGGATGGCGATGGGCTGCGCGACATTGGGTTCAAGAGTTCTCAATACCGGGTCAGAAAGCACCGAGGGGTGGTGCCGGACTTGGTGCAGGGAATCACGGATGGCTACGGCAACGATGTGGCCATCGAATACCGGCCCCTGACCGATGCCACGTTCTACACCAAGGGGACGGGGGCGAGCTTCCCCAAGGTCGATATCCAGGGGGCCATTTATGCGGTCAAGAGCTATTCCGCATCCGATGGCATCGGTGGCGTCTATACGACGTCCCTGAAGTATGAGCACATGCGATTTGATGTCCAGGGACGTGGCATGCTCGGGTTCGAGTTCCGAGAGTCCATCGACGGACGCAGCGGCATCAAGAGCCGATTGAAATTCAGCCAGGACTTCCCGTTCACTGGCTTGGTGCTCGATGCGGCCACCTATCAGTCGGCCAGCGGGCCGCTGATGGCGCAGGTCACCAATTCGCTGGATCAACTGCCCGTGCAGGGAGGCACCAATCAGCAACGGCGGCTTCCCTATGTCAAAACCTCTGTCCAGAAAAGTTTCGAAGTCGGCGGGCCGAACAATGGCGCTGCCATTTCAGAAATCAGCACCAGCACCACTCTGGATAGCTATGGCAACAAGACTAATGTCACCAGCACGACAACGGACAAGACAGGGTCTGCGCTGACCTATACCAGTGCGACGGTCACTGCCTATGCCACGACCGATGCCGATTGTGGGTGGCGTGGGTTGGCAACACAGCAGCAAGTGACCAACACCGTACCCGGGTATGCAGCCCAGACGCGCACGGTGCAGTTCACCAAGGATACGGCTGTTCCCAAGGCGTGCCGTATCAAAGAGGAGATCGTCGAACCGGCGGATAGCACCTTGAAGGTCACGACGACTTACGCCTATGACGCCTTCGGGCACCCCAGCAGCCAAGCGGTCAGCGCCACGGGAATAGAAACTCGGACGGCAAGCACCAGCTACGGCGCCCAGGGAGTGTTCCCGATGTCGGTGACGGAATCGGTTACCAGTTCATTCAGTCAAACGGCGTCAAAAACCTACGACTACGCGCTGGGTGTGCCGAAGAGCGCGACAGATCCGAATGGACTGCAGGTTGCCTGGGCGTATGACGGCTTTGGGCGCATGACGCAGGAGACTCGGCCGGATGGGACCAAGACCACTTGGATCTACTCCGCCTGCGGCGTGGGCAATGGGTATTGCGGCGACAGCCGACTGCGGTATCAGGTTGAAAAGCGAGAGTTGGATTCGGCCGGGAATGTGATCCGAGCATCGCAGCAACTGTTCGATGCCTATGGCCGATCGCTCTATGACCAATCCCAGACCTTGAGCGGCGCCTACTCCACCGTGGCGACCAACTACGACGTCCAGGGCCGAATTCGTCAGCGCAGCCAGCCGTACTTCACGGGGCTGAGCCGATATTTCACCACCATCAGCTACGATCTGATGGATCGGCCGACGCTGGAGGAACGGCCGGTCAATGACTATGGGACCGGCACGCAGACCGTTGAGTACGGCTATAACCGGCTGATTCATACCCACCAGGACGCCAATGGCAAGGTCACGACCAAGCAGTTCAACGCCATCGGCCAGGTAACGAAGGTCACCGACGCGCTCAGTGGCATTACCCAGTACGAATACGATCCTTTCGGCAATCTGAAGAAGACCACCGACCCGGCGGGTAATCAGATCGTCAACACCTTCAATATCCGAGGGTTCAAGACCGCGACCAGCGACCCTGACATGGGAACTTGGGGCTATACCTATTACCCCACCGGGGAGCTCAAGACCCAAACCGACGCCAAGAGCCAGACGGTGACCTTTACCTATGACCGCCTGTCCCGGCCCAAAACCCGGGTGGAGGTGGAAGGTACGACGACCTATGTCTACGGCGAATCGAGCGCCAACAAGAACATCGGCAAGCTCCAGTCGGTCAGTTCACCCGGCAGTTATTCGCAGTCCTATCTCTATGATGCGTTAGGGCGCGTGCAGAGCGTCACCACCAACGCCGATGCCACCAGTTTCGTTGTCAGCAGCAGCTACAACTCGACGACGGGGTTCCTGGAGACGGTTACCTATCCGACCAGCACGAGTGCGGTGACCGGATCACGGTTCAAGGTGCAGTACGACTATGAGAAAGGGCTGCTGAAGCGGGTCAAAGATTTCAACACGCCCGCGACGGTCTATTGGGAACAGATCGCTACCAATGCAGCCGGTCAGACCATCGATGAACTGTACGGCAATGGCCTGCATACGTACTCCAGTTATGACAATGTCACCGGGCTGTTGGGAGCGCGCACCGCAGGAGCTACGTCGGAAGTTCAGGACCTGGCCTATCAATGGGACAAGCTGGGTAATTTGCTCCAGCGCAAGGATCAGAGCCTGAGCCTGACCGAGGACTTCACCTACGACGACCTCTATCGGCTCAAGACCTCCAAGCTCAACGGCGTGGCCAACCTGGGGTTGACCTACTTCGCCAACGGTAACATCCAGACCAAATCGGATGTAGGTACCTACAGCTATCCCACGCAAGGTACTGGATCGGTACGTCCGCACGCGGTGACGGCGGCTGGATCCCGTAGCTATGCCTATGACTCGAACGGGAACATGACCAGTCGCGGCACCGATGCGCTGACCTGGTATTCCTACAACAAGCCGAATCGTCTCAATGAGGGCAGCAACTACAGCCAGTTCTACTATGACGCGAACCGGGATCGCTACAAGCAGGTGGCTTACACGGCCGCCGGTGGAACCTTGCCCAGCGGCACCGAGACGACAATCTATGTCGGCGGGCTCTACGAGCGGGTCACGAAGCCGAGCGGAGTCATCGAGCATAAGCACTACATCATGGCCGGTGGTGAGGCCATTGCTATCCGAACCTTACGGTCGAACAGTGCCGACGACACCCGCTATTTGCACAAAGACCACCTGGGAAGTGTCGATACGATTACCAACGAATCCGGCGCCGTCGTACAGCGCCTGTCCTATGACGCGTTCGGTAAGCGACGTAACGCCACCACCTGGTCAGGTGCGCTAGGCACCGGTGACTGGACGTCCATAGCGGCCATCACGCATCGGGCGTTCACATTCCACGAGCAGCTCGACAATGTGGACCTGATCAACATGAATGGCCGGGTCTATGACCCGGATATCGGGCGGTTCATTTCCGCGGATCCGTTCATTCAGGCACCACTGATGTCTCAGAGCCTGAATCGCTACAGCTATGTCATGAACAACCCGCTGTCTATGATCGATCCGAGCGGCTACTCGTGGCTGGGCGATCTCTTCAAATCGATCGGGAAGTTCTTCAGTAAGTACTGGAGAGAGATCGTCGCTGTTGTCGTGACCGTGGTTTCGATGGGGACTCTCGGGCCCATCGTCGGAGCAGCGGGTGGGTTTTGGGGCGCCGTGGCAGTAGGGGCAGTCGCAGGAGCCATATATGGAGGGACAGTTACCGCGCTATATGGAGGAAGCCTTGGAGATGTTTTGCAGGGTGCGCTCACCGGCGCGATTGCGGGCGGAGTTGCCGCCGGCATCGGCTATGGAATGGGGCAGGTGTTCGGGCCAAGCGGCGCCGAGAAGCCGATTGATTTTGGTTGGAAATCCCTAGGATCGGAGGCCGGTGATGTGGTCCTGCCTAGCACATCATCCGGGATTAATGATGCGATGGTTCGCGGAATCAACGCTGCCCGCGATTTCGTTAAGATGACAACCGACGCAGGAGAAAATGCGGCGCAATATTGGGCGGATAAGGCAGCGCAGACCGGTAACCCGTTTTATAATGTACCTGGTGCGTTTGCTGCTTTGTGGACTCGAGATACTGCGCTGACTACAGCGAGCGTGTTAACGGCAGGACCCGGTATAGCGTCGGCTTTCAGGGCCTACCAGGCCGCTTCTGCTGCAAAGACTTTAATAGTAGATCATGCTGCCACGGGAGCAACAATCGTCTACCGTTCAGTAAACGCGGCTGGTGAAGTTCAGTATGTCGGAATAACCAATAATCTCGCTCGCCGTGCGGCCGAGCATTTGCGCGGCTCGGGAATCCAAATTGAAAAGGTAATGGGGGGATTGTCGCGTAGTGATGCGCGCGCGGTCGAGCAGGTACTGATCGAGACGCATGGCCTAGGAAAGAATGGAGGTACCTTGTTAAATCGCATTAATAGCATTTCTTCGTCGAATCCCACCTATGTTGACCAAGTTAAACGTGGTCATGAACTACTACAGGCTATTGGGTATTAACAATGGTTATTCGGCGTAGGTCTGCGAAGGTGGGCGATGTGCTGGAATTGAAGGTCGGTGAGCGTTTTGCATACATGCATTTTGTCGGCAAGCATCCGGAATATGGAGATGCTGTTTTGATAAATTCGCAATTGGGCGCGAGGCAGAAGTCCATTTTCGCCGAATATTTTGCTAACGGATATATCGCTTTCTATCCGGTAACCGCTGCCGTTGCTCAAGGCCTTATTGAAGTGGATGGGTATCTGCCGCCTCAAAAGCTCCCGGAGCGGCTTCGCCGGGCGGGCGCACGGTCGGGCCGTCATGTAAAGACTTGGATCATCGAGAGTGGCACAGAGGAAGTTGTCAAAAATAAATTGTCGAATGAGGAGCGTAGGCTTCCGATAGCGGCCATTTGGAATCACGAGTTGCTTGTACAGCGGATCTCAGAGGGGTGGGATCCTATGCAAGAAGGTGAGGGCAATGAGTGAAGATACCCAGTTGATCCGAGAGCTCGCCGCGGTGTCCGACGGTGATGCTTCCCATACTATTCTTCATTACCTGTATGTGCCGACTAGTGAGATTGCTGGCCGTATTGCAGAAATGCTCGGGGCACGCGGATTCAGTACCGAAAGTCGTCTAGGCGGAGATGGTGTCAACTGGCTTGTACTGGCGCGTCATGAGGTGATTCCTGCGGAGGAGCTAATAAGTTCCGTGCGACATTCGATGACTGCACTGGCGGCCTCGGTCGGTGGTGAGTATGACGGTTGGGAGGTTTCTGTGCGGCGTCCGGGGGGCGGATAGTGAATCTCGAATTTGGAACGATAGGCGTACTCGCCATCTCCAATGTAGCTTTGCGTATATTGCGCATCCGGCGTTCTCCGACTGACTGGTTGGACTTCCGGTCCGGGGGTGTCTCAATGAAAACTCTTGCTGCCTTGGCTTCAATGCTGCTCGCGTTCTTTGCTGCACCGGCCTATTCCGCTGGTTATTCCAACTGGTCGGTGCCGTCGTACGTTGAGCTCGTCAATGACGGCGCATTGATTTCGGGCTATTTCGGCGATCCGCATGGCTGTGGGCAGGCCGGGTTCATCTTCGTGCGGGATACGAACAGCAAATTCAAAGAAATAGTAGCGATGGCGTATTCGGCGCTCATAAGCGGGCGTGAGCTCAAGTTCTATTCGAGTAGTTGCACGCAAGTGATTGCCCACTGGAGTGGGAACGTCATCAATGTGAGTCAAGAAGGTCAATCTGTGACCATGCGGTAGTGACAGCCGGACTATTTAAAGAGGGATTAAACGGGGGAAGAGAAAATGAAAAGACTGATTTTGAGTTTTGTGGCGATGAGCTCTCTCGCCGTTTCTAGTGTGGCTTTTGCTACTTACACCTGCACTGGTCCGGCAACTACCGTTAGGCTGAATCCAGGTGGGACTCTGGCCTTTAGTTCCGCCGGTACTTTGACTTCGGTTTATATCTGCAAAATCGGAGAAACTTATAACGGTGTTGGCTCTGAGCAGTGCAAGGCAATCCTGGCGCTGCTCTTGAGTGCGCAGGCGCAACAAAAAAACGTTATCTGGTCATTTTCGGATGGCTTGACCTGTACCACGCATCCGATGTCTTCGAATCTGACTGGTTGGTTTTCTGGGCCGGATTTGACTCAATGAGAACTTGCAAGCCGATCGTTCCTGCCAGCGAGCGGTCAGTCCGGCTGCACCACCCAATAGCTCACTGTTTCCATTGATATACCTGTTGGGCAGTTGCCCGTGCCCTTGACGGCAATTGTTAGCCCAGACGCTCTAATCATGATGAGTGCTGAGTATAGGGCTCTGCCATCTGCACTGGAGATGTCGATGACGAACTGGTAGTCGCTGTGGGAATTGCAGCTTGCTCGATTGGTCGGTGCTGGCGAAATTCCAAAGTAGACAAGATTTGGCCCTAACCCCTGGCCACCTATTTGGATGACTTGGCCGGCGCCATAGGCCGCCGCATTCGCCACTCCAAATTGGCCACCAATGATTCCAATCAATAGGCTGCGTGTGAACCAATGCATAAACATCTCTCCCTATTCGTATTTCGCGCCAGGCCGGTCGCTGTGGCGATTTCAGCCCCGGCAGCGATTATTTGCAATTTTGTCGATTAACCGCTGCCGCGAGGCGAGGTTGGCGGAGCGGTTATTCGACATCTTGTCGATTAATCGCTTTTTGAGGACTCTGGGTTTATAAGTCTTTGTATTTTCTGCTGTAAAATTTGATACCAAGTTTGCGTTTCAGCAGTATCAGCTCGCAGTAACCCGCCCCATGGCACTGACCAGCCGCCCGAGCTTCTCGATGGCATGTTCGATGGTGCTGGACCAGGGCAGGCCGCAGTTCATGCGAATGTAATTGCGATAGTCGGTCTTGGCGGAGAACACCATGCCGGGGGCGATGCCGATGCGGCTGGCCAGGACGGTGCGGAACAGCTCGGTGCCATCGACGCTGGCGGGCAGTTCGATCCAGGTCACCATGCCCCCGGCGGGCGGACGATGCGTGTGCCGGAGGTAAGTGGTTAACTGTAATTGTTCAATCGCTTACTGTACGAATCCACTTTCGCTGTTAAGCGTGATCATGTGCCTATGGGTAGCGGCGACGTGGCATGCGGCTTACGCAGCCTTGTGCGGCACCAGCTTTACGTCGAATCCGAGCGCCTTGCTGATACGTACGACCGTATCAAACGAGGGCTTTGAGCCGGGCGTAAGAGCGCGGTATAGGCCGGCGCGTGTCATGCCGGTATCGTTCGCGAGTCTCATGATACCGCGGGCACGGGCGATGTCGTTCAGCACCGCAGTGATGTACGCGGGATCATCGCCGGCTTCTTCCAGGGCGGCTTCGAGATAGCCAGCCATGTCTTCCTCGGTCTTGAGGTAGTTTGCGGCATCCCAGCGGCGATAGCCGGGCGGCAATTTGACGGCTGCGCGAGCCTTCGCAGCGGGTTTGGTTCGAACTTTAGTGGCCATAGGTCAGTCCTCCAATTCCTCCACCATCTTCAGCGCCCGCTTGATGTCAGCGGACTGTGTTCGCTTGTCGCCACCGCACAGCAACAGGATCACCGTGCGGCCGCGCCGTGTGAAATACAGTCGGTATCCAGGCCCATAATTGATACGAAATTCGCTCACCGCGCCCTGCGTCGGCTTCCAATCGCCCAGTGAACCCAGCGCTACGCGAGTGATGCGGGACGCAATTCGATTGCGAGCCTTTGAGTCACGAAGCCCGGACATCCAGGCTTGGAAGACAGGGGATTCGATGACTTCGAACATGGAATGAGTGTAAACAATCGTATACACCGATGTCAACGGTAGTATACATAAAGAAATGAAGAGCCCCGGCCGTGAGCACCGAGGCTGATGTGCGCCATCACGGCCTAGCGACAGCGGTTATTTGACGTTTGCGTTCCAGCCAGTATCAGCCCGCACTAACCCGCCCCATGGCACTGACCAGCCGCCCCAGCTTCTCGATGGCGTGTTCGATGGTGCTGGACCAGGGCAGGCCGCAGTTCATGCGAATGTAATTGCGATAGTCGGCCTTGGCGGAGAACACCATGCCGGGGGCGATACCGATGCGGCTGGCCAGGGCGGTGCGGAACAGCTCGGTGCCATCGACGCTGGCGGGCAGTTCGATCCAGGTCACCATGCCTCCGGCGGGGCGGGCGATGCGCGTGCCGGAGGGGAAGTATCTCGCCATCGAGTCGACGAAACGCTGGGCGTTGCTGGCGAGGTGCGAGCGGACGCGGCGCATGTAGCGGTCGTAGCCACCGCTGGCGTAGTAGCGCGCCAATACCAATTGTTGCAGCGTGGGAGAGGCGACCGAGGAGAAGAACTTGGCGCGCGCGATGTCGTTGTGGAATTGCGGGCTGACCGCCCAGCCGATGCGATAGCCCAGCGCGATGGTCTTGGTGACAGAACCGCAGCTGATCACCAGACCGGATTCGTCGAAGGCCCGCATCGAGGTGGGACGGGTGCTGCCGTAGTGAAGGTCGCCGTAGATGTCGTCCTCGATGATGGGGACGTTGTTGCTGGTGAGCGTGGCGACGATCTCGCGTTTGGCGTCGTCGGGCGTGAGCGTGCCGGCGGGGTTGTTGAAGTTGGGGATCAGGACGGCGGCGGCCAGCCGGGTGGTGCGCGCGAGATTGCGGACTGCTTCGGCGTCGATGCCGGTGCCGGGGCGATTCGGGACTTCGACTACTTTCAGCCGCAGGTGCTCGATAACCTGGAGCAGGCCGAAATAGGTCGGCGATTCCACCAGTACGGTGTCGCCGGGCTGGCACAGCACCTGCAGCGAATGGGTGATCGCGTCCATGGCGCCGCTGGTGATCACTACATGGGCCGGATCGGTGGGAGCACCCGCCACCGCCATGCGCTTGGCCACCTGGCGCCGCAGTTCCGGATCGCCGGGCGGCATGATGAGTTCGCCGGCATGCATGGGGCGGTCGCGCAGCACTTCACGCGTCAAATTATTGAGCCGCTGGTTGGGATACAGAGCGGGCGAGGTGAACGCTACGTTGAGCGGGACCATGTCGCTGCGGGTCAGCGCCTCGCGGCAGGTGTCCAGCACTTCGGTCGCGACTGAGGAGGGCCGCCCTGGGCGCGTCATTTTCACCCGCGGCTCCAGCATCATGTCGGGAGCCGGCGGACGTACGTAAAAGCCTGACTGCGGCCGGGCTTCGATCAGCCCGACGTTTTCCAGGTGCACATAGGCCTGGACCACGGTGGAAACACTGACCTTTGCGGTGCGGCTCATGCTGCGCACCGAAGGGATGCGATCGTTGGCGCGTAGCGCGCCGCTGGCGATCTGGGTCTCCACCAGGTACGCGATGCGTTCGTAGAGCAGGGGGGCGCTGGCCGACAAAGTTGTCATTCCTGACTGTACCGGTGGAACCTCAGTCTACCTGAATCTGTACTGCTTGCCAGCGCTGCGCCAGAGTACGGACCATGAGCAACTCTTCCCCCAGCGACATACGACGTGACACTCCAGCTCCTGATTCCCAGTCAGGCCAGGCCCTGAAGCCGGCCGGCCGGGTCTCGCTGGCGGTGATTGCGGCGTTCGTCGGCATCTACATCATCTGGGGCACGACCTACCTGGGGATCGCCATTTCGATCCAGACCCTGCCGCCGTTCATTTCCGGGGCGCTGCGGTTCCTGCTCGCGGGCATCCTGATGTACGCCTGGCTGCGGGTGCGTCAGCCACGCCCGTTCGAAGGGGTGAGCATGCCGGCTGCCGCCTTGACGGGGGTGCTGCTGGCCGGTATCGGCAACGGTTTCGTGGTCTGGGCGCAGCAGGGGATCCCTTCGGGTATCGCCGCGCTGATCGTGGCCGCCATGCCGGTGGTGGTGCTGGTCCTGGACTGGGCGTTCTTCACCAGGCGCACGCCTTCGGGTCGCGCGTTGCTCGGCACGGCTGTTGCGCTGGCGGGGGTGGTGACCATCGTGATGCATACGCACACCATGACCGGCCGGGCCGGTGCGTTGTACCTGGGCGCCATGTTCCTGGCGGTGGTTGGTTGGAGCTTCGGCACCTTGCTGCAGAAGCGGACCGCGCCGGCCGGCAAGATCCTGAACTTCACCGCGGCACAAATGTTGTTTGGCGGGCTGTTTCAGTTGTTGCTGACGGTGCCCAACGGGGAATGGGCCCGCTTCGACCCGGGCGCGGTGTCGCTGACCTCGCTGTTGGCGGTGCTGTACCTGGTGGTGTTCGGCACCATCGTGGGCTTGAATTGTTATCTCTGGCTGCTCACCAAGGTGGCGGCGCAGAAGGTCACCACTTACGCGCTGGTCAATCCGGTGGTGGCGATGTTGCTGGGCGCGCTGGTGCTGGGCGAACAGATCACCTCGATGGCGGTTGCGGCGGCGCTTCTGGTGCTGGTGGGCGTGGCGCTGGTGCTGTTCCAGGGCTGGCGTCTGCCGTCGTTGCGGCGCCCGCTTGCCGCTTTAGGGTGGCTTCCCGGTAGATCACGTACAGCCCGCTGCCCACGATGATGGCCGCTCCCAGCAGCATGCGGTAGCCGGGGACGGTCTGCCATAGCAGCCAGTCGAACACCATGCCCCACATCAGGGCGGTGTATTCCAGCGGGGCGATTACCGGCGGGGCGGCCAGATGGAAGGCCTTGGTGATGAAGTATTGCCCGAACGCTCCGCTCAGTCCGAGCAGCAGCAACCAGGGCCAATGTTCTTCCCAGCGCATGGCCACCCAGGTATCGATGGCCAGCGGGCCGCTGATGACAGCGACCAGGAAGATGGCCCAGAACGAGATCGCGGCTCCCGATTCGGTACGGGCCAGGATCCGGATCATGATGGCGCTGACCGCGTAGCAAGCCGCGGAAGCGAGGGCGGCCAGCCCAGCCAGTGAAACGAGTCCCAGCCCAGTCGGTTTCAGCACGACCAGCACGCCGCACAGGCCGACCAATACCGCCGACCAGCGTCGCCAGCCAATGTGCTCGCCCAGCAAGGGCGCGGACAGCGCCGTGATCAACAGCGGTCCCGACATATAGATGGCATACGTGTCGGCGAGCGACAGCGATCCGACCGAATAGACGAACAGCACCAACAGTCCCACGTTCAAAGCGCCGCGCAGCAAATGCAGTCCCCAGCGCTTCGGGATCAAATCCGACCAGTGGCCGAACATGCCCGCTGCGAACAGCAGAAAGGGTAGTGACGCCGCTCCCCGCAGGAACGTGACCTGCATGGCGGGATAGGTCTGGACCAGGTGCTTCATCGTGACGTCCATGACGGAGAACGTCGCGACTGCCGCCAGCATTGCGGCGATGCCACGGAGGGAGGAGGACTGCATGGCGGATAGGCTACAGGAATATGGGCGGGCTCTGCGGATTCAGCATGAGGGGTGCCGGGGCCGCTGGTACACTGCCGGTTTCCCCTTCGTGTCACGAGACTCTCATGCGCCAGGCTTTCATTTGCGATGCGATTCGTACTCCCATCGGCCGTTATGGCGGTGCCCTTGCCACGGTGCGCCCCGACGATCTCGGCGCCGTGCCGATCAAGGCGTTGATGGCGCGCAATTCCAATGTGGATTGGGGCCTGGTGGACGACGTGTATTACGGCTGCGCGAACCAGGCGGGCGAAGACAACCGCAACGTGGCACGCATGTCGTCGCTGCTGGCTGGGTTGCCCGATTCCGTTCCGGGCGCCACGCTCAACCGGCTGTGTGGTTCCGGCTTGGATGCCGTCAATCTGGCGGCTCGCGCCATTCGTTGCGGCGAAGGCGAGCTGGTCATTGCCGGCGGTGTGGAGAGCATGACGCGTGCCCCGTTCGTGATGGGCAAGGCGGACAGCGCGTTCTCGCGCGCCGCCAAGATCGAAGACACCACCATCGGCTGGCGCTTCGTCAACGCGCTGCTCAAGGCCAGGTACGGCATCGATTCGATGCCGGAGACGGCGGAGAACGTGGCGGCTGACTTCAATGTGATCCGCGCCGACCAGGACGCTTTTGCACTGCGTAGCCAACAGCGCTATGCGCGCGCATTGGCGAACAAGTTTTTCGACACCGAATTGACGCCGGTGGAGATTCCTCAGAAGAAGGGTGAGCCGCGCCTGTTTACCGTTGACGAACATCCGCGCGCCGATTCCTCCCTCGAGGCGCTGGCCAAGCTGAAGGGCGTGGTGAAGCCCGATGGCACGGTGACCGCGGGCAATGCTTCGGGGGTCAACGACGGCAGTTGCGCCTTGTTGTTGGCCAGTGAGCAGGCGGCCGCGAAATATGGCCTGAAGCCGCGTGCCCGGGTGATTGCCGCCGCGACTGCAGGCGTGGCTCCGCGCATCATGGGGATCGGACCTGTGCCGGCTTCACGCAAGGCGCTGGCACTGGCCAAGTTGTCCATCGACCAGATGGATGTGATCGAGTTGAACGAGGCGTTCGCCGCGCAGGGCCTGGCGGTGCTGCGCCAGCTGGGCCTGGCCGACGATGCCGAGCATGTGAATCCGAACGGCGGCGCCATCGCCTTAGGTCATCCGCTGGGTGCCAGCGGCGCCCGGTTGGTCACCACGGCCCTCAATCAGCTGGAGAAGACTCAGGGCCGCTACGCGCTGTGCACCATGTGCATCGGCGTGGGACAGGGGATCGCGATGGTGATCGAGCGCGTGGCCTGAGCGCGGGCAAGCCAGGGCTGTCGCCCAAGATCTCGTACGGCAGCCCGCTCGCCATGAGCGGTGCCGCTACGCGCCACGTTTGTCAGCTATTCGTCTCCGCACGCCGCCCGGCAGTCGCGCAGTTCGTTGCGGCAGAAGCCTTGTGCATCGCGCTCCGACAGGTAACAGTCGTAGCGCATGGCGGCGATGTTGCCGTACATCTTGTCGATGCAGAGTCCGTGGGTGCGCATGAAACGGTTCTGGCAACCCTGGCGGTATTGGCCCGCGCCGCAGGCGCCCGGATTGCTGAAATAGCCGCAGAAATAGGCATAGTCGCTGCGCATGGTCATCGGGTCGCGACCGGCGTTGGCGGCGCGTTTGGAGCATTCCTGGCGGGCACGCCTCACCTGGCTGCTGCAGCGGGTTTCCGCGGCATTACACTGCTTGATGCAGGCGCCGCGGGGCGAATCGGTTTGCGATTCAGCGGGTGCGGTGGCAGTGGGTGTGTCGGCAGTGGCTGGTTCATTGGCATTGGCCGGGTCGTCGGCATGGGCCAGGGCTGCCAGCAAGGTGAGCAGGGCAGTGCAGAGAACCAAACCCGGTGCGCGCATGACTAATTCCCTCGGCCCGTGCGGTGACGGTGGTCGCCGTGAATCTGTCATCGGCTGACAGGCGGGTCAAGCTGACTTTGGACCGATTGACCCGATTATGTATAAACGTCTCATGATGATGCTTCAAGGTTGCCCGCTGCCCATGCCAAAAAACATTCGACGCGTCGTATCTCGCCAGTTCGGTCTCGCGCGGCTGGCCCAGGCGGGGGTCGTGACAGGCAGTCTGCTGGCGGCAACGAGCGGTTGGGCCGGCGATCTGGATATGCCGGCCGCCGTGGAAGACGCCAAGCTGTACTTCACCGCGCCGCTGCGTTGGGACAAAACCGACTGGACTTACTTTGGCGGCACGCTGCTGGCCGTCGTTGCCGCACATGAGTACGACAGTGATGTCCGCGACAATTTCGCCGACAAGAGTCACGCGGCGGCGCCTGGCAAGGATCCGAACAGCATGCAGCAGGCCTTGCCGGCCGCAGCACTGGTGGCTGGCACATTCGTGGCCTCGTTCTTCACCGACAGCCACTCGGGCTACCAGGAAACCTGGTCCATGCTGGAGGCAGGGGCGCTGAGCAGTGTCACCAGCCTGGCGTTGAAGTATGCGGCCGGCCGCGCCCGGCCCAACGATACCGCCGATACCAATGACTGGTTCAACAGCGGCAGTTCCTTTCCCTCGCTGCACACCACCGCGGCTTTCGCCATCGGCACCGTGCTGGCCGAGTCCGGCAACGATCGCTATCGATGGATCCGGCGGCTGCTGGGTTACGGCATCGCGGGCGGCACGGCTTATCTGCGCATGCGGGACAACGTGCATTGGTTGTCCGATACCGTGGCGGGAGCCGCCATCGGCGTGGCAACGGCGCATTTCGTGATGAACCGCCGGGCTCACTCCGACAGCCGGGTGGCGATGATGGTGACGCCCACCGAGGGCGGCGGCATGATGCTCAGCTGGTCCATGCCCCTAGAATAAAGGACCAGCCCAGTGAAGGACCGGATCAGCGCGCCACGAAAAACTCCCAGACGAAGGCCACCGCAACGCCTGCGGCGATCAGGCTGGTGACCAGCACCGCGGCCGCCGCACAGTCCTTCACTATCTTGATGCTTGGGTGCTGTTCGGGGTGCAGGTGATCGGCCAGATGCTCCAACGCGGTGTTGAACAGCTCGGCGGCCAGGACGGCACCGACGGTGAGCAGCATGATCGCCCACCACACCGGCGGCGGTTGTAACACCAGCAATGCGATCAACACCGCGCAGGCGGCGGCGGTGTGGAAGCGGAAACTGTTCTCCGAGCGCAGCGCGCTCAGCACCCCCGCGAGGGCGAAGCCCAGGCGGCGACGGAAGGGCAGGTTCTTCACGGCAGGACGACAGCCCGGTGGCTCATTCCAGTTTCATCTCCATGCGGACCGCGCCGTTCTCGGGCTTGCCTTCGGTGCGTTCCGAAGTGATGAACACCCGTTCCGGATTCAGTTCAGTATGCGCCAGCAGGGCATCCTGCACCGCCCGTGCCCGCTGCTGTGCCAGCGCTGCCAGGGCCGCGTCATCGGGCCGCAACTGCTGCAACAGTGCGTCTTCCAGAAATTTGAAGCGCGCATCGAGGTCCACGCCCTGTTCGGTCTTGGTCGCTTCGGGATATTCGGGCGCGGCTTTCAACAGCTGTTTGTAGAGCTTTTCGTATTCGGCGACCCGCTTGCGTTTGGCCGCGTCGTCGACCGGCTCGGGCAGGGGTTCCGGCAGTTTGCTGGCCAGCGCCGCGCGCGCCAGGGCGTCGCCGTCTTCGGAGGTGATCACGGTCTGAGGCAGGCTGAGGCGCAATTGCGGACGCTCGATCAGCGCTTTGGCCAGAGTGTCCAGCTTCTGCACTTGAGGGGGCGCCAGGGTGGCCAAGCCGGCCGGAAAATCGACATAGGAGAGTTCCGGGCCGCCGCCGAACAGCGCGCCGATGGCGGCGAACGGGGCGGTGACTATCTTGGTGAGCAGTCCGATCACCGCTTTCCAGATGACGGGCCCGAGCCGGAACTTGGGATCGTCCAGGGTGCCGGTCACCGGCAGGTTCAAATCGATGATGCCGTTGCGGTCTTTCAGAATGGCGACCGCCAGCTTCAGGGGAATCGGCGCGGCGTCCTTCGAATCGGTCTTGGCGCCGAACTGCAGATTGTCGAGCACGATATGGTGCGCGGCTTCCAGCTTGCGATCCTCGACGTGGTACTTCAGCTCGGTCGAGAGCTTGCCCTTGGTGATGTTGTAGCCGGCGAACTTGCCCGAATAGGGATTGAAGGTAGTCAATTCCATGTTGCGGAAGTTCAGGGCCAGGTCGGTATACAGCGCCGCCGACAACAGATTCACTTCGCCGTTGATGTCCACCGGCGCGTACTTGTCGACCTTGCCGGTCAGTTTGACCTTGGCGCGGGAGCCGGGCGCGGACGACAGGCCGGTGACCGAGCCGTTCAAGCTCAGAATGCCGGAGGCGAACGAGGGCTCGATGGACAGGTCGGCGAAGTTGGCCGAGCCGTCGATGAACTGGATGGTCTTGATGCGCATGGGCAGCATCGGCGAGGTCGGCTCGCCGGTGGGCTTGCTGGGCGCCGCCGCCTTGGTGGACGCTGGCGCGGCGGTCCGCTTGGCGACGCGGGTTCGCTGCTTGGCCCGGTCCTGTTTCGACTTGGCCGGCGTCGTGGCCTGCGCGTCGGCCGCAGCGTCGTTTGCCTCGGCCTGCGGTTCCTGGGGCTGGCTCGCCATGCCCGGATTCAGCACGCTGGTGACGTTCAAGGTCCGGTTCTTGGCGATCACCACGTTGGCATACGGCTGACGCGCGACGATCTTGTCTATCGTGAGCTGGTCCGGGTTCTGCCGGTAGTCGATGCCGCTGATGGCCAGGTTGCGCCATTTGATGAAATCCTGGTTCACCAGGTTGTCGGTGGTCCGCAGATCCGCCACCTGCACTTCGCCCTTGAAGCTCAGCGGCGCGGCCTTGCCCGGGCGCTCGGCGTAGGCGAGATCGCCTTTGACCTGCAGCTTGCCGGAATGCAGAGTCATGGCCGTGGTACCGGCCAGGTACGGCTGGATCACCGGCAGCGCGAAATCGTTGAGATCGATGGCCAGCTGGGTTTGCAGCGGCGTCAATTGTGCGGTTCCTTTGCCGAGCAGCTTGCCGGTCTTGTTGATGGTGATGTCGGTGTCGAGCTGCAGCTTGGCGGCCGGATCGGTGCTCCAGCCGTTGACGGTGAGTTCGATCGGGGCGAGATCGAATTTGGCGACCGGGGAGACCGTGCGGTCTTCCGCCGCGACCGCTGCGTTCGACAGATGAATCGTGTCTACGCGAGCCAGCCATTGGGCTGAGGGGGGCGGCTGCGCCGCAGGGGCTGCGGGTGCGTCGTCCGCGGAGGACGATTGGGCCTTCGATGGAGCCTTGTCCTTTGAAGCTGCCTCGGAGCCGCCCGAGGGCGTGCTGGCCGATGCGGCATTGGCTCCGAACAGGCGCATCAGGCTGATGCTCCCGTCCTTCTCGCGCGCCACGTCGATCTTGGCGTCCGTCACCTCGACGCGCTTGAGAGCGACTTCGTGCTTCTCGTAGGAGAAGGCCACGTCTTGCAGTTCGATGCCGGCAATCGAGATCGGCGCCTTGGCACCTTTCCGGTGTTCCGCCAGCGACAGCTCGCGCACTTGCACCGTCGGCAGAGTGATCGCCAGCGACAATTGGTCATTCATGGCCAGCTTGTAGGCGCCGTGCAGCGAGGCGCTGCCGGAGGCCAGCCGGAACGGCAGCGACTCCTCGGCGAAGGAATCGATGGTCGCCATTTTCAGGTCCTGGACGCTGAAGCGGCCATTCGACCCCAGCGGCTGGAGCGTGAAATCGCCAGCCCATTCGAGCCGTTCGCCCGCATGAGTGGTGCCGGCGAAGGCATAGGCGTTCTCGTAGCCGGCGTCGGTGCGGAAATCGCTGAGCGTGAATTTGACCGGTGCGAGCGTGGCGGTGAACGGCCGCGAGCGCGAGTAGTCCGCCAGGCCGATGCGTCCTTCATAGACCGCCAGCTTGCCGATGCGCACCCGGGGCAGCGGAGTTTGTTCCTCGGGCTTGGGTGCGGGCGCGGCCGATGGCGGGGCGGGGGGCACCAGCCTGGCCAGATTGACCGAACCATCCCGACCGACGATGAGCTGGATGTCGGGTGCGGCCAGCTGCACTTCCTTGAGCACCACGGCACGCTGCCAGATGGAAGCCAGTTCGGCGTTGACGTACAGATGGCGCAGGCCCACCAGCGGCGAACCGTCGGCTTCCTTCAGGGCCAGGTTGCTGACGCTGGCTTCGAAGGTCAGCGGGTTGAAACGGATCTCGCCCACCGTCACCTGGCGATGCAGGGTCTGGGTGACGTAATCGTTCAGCTGCGAGCGCGCCAGGTAGGGGACGAGGAAAAAACCCGCCAGGATGTAGCACAGCACCAGGGCGGCGGCGATGCTCAGGCCCAGCCAGCGCCGCCGGACGAAGGAGAGGGCGGGCGCGGCGAAAGCGGCGGTTGGCTTTGGTTTCTCGCTGGTACTCATCGTGACTGGGGCGCGGCGACTGGGGGCGTGGGGATCGGACGTTCAAGTCCGATCCCCAGCTTCATCCTTCTTGATGCTTCAATCCTTTTCGAACACCGTGCGGTACACGAAGCCCGCGAGCACGGCGCCGACGATCGGAGCGAGCCAGAACAGCCACAGCTGCGACATGCCCCAATCGGTGCTGAGCAGCGCCGGTCCGGTGCTGCGCGCCGGGTTGACCGACGTGTTGGTGACCGGGATCGAGATCAGGTGGATCAGAGTCAGGGACAGGCCGATGGCGATGCCGGCGAAGCCGGCCGGCGCGCGCCGATCGGTGGCGCCGAGGATCACCGTCACGAACATGAAGGTCATGACGATTTCGCATACCAGCGCGGCCTGCAGCGAATAGCCGCCGGGGGAGTGCTCACCGTAACCGTTGGCGGCAATGCCGCCGGCGCCAGGCGCCCACCCTGCCTTGCCGGAAGCGATCAGATAGATCACCCCGGTGGCCAGGATCGCGCCCAGGACCTGCACCACGATATAGGGCAGCAGCTGCGAGGCGGGGAAGCGGCCGCCGACGCACAGCCCGACCGAAACGGCGGGATTGAAATGACCGCCGGAGATATGGCCGACGGCATACACCCCGGTCAGCACCGTCAGACCGAAGGCCAGTGCCACTCCGGCGAAACCAATGCCCAGTTCGGGAAACGCGGCGGCCAGCACGGCACTGCCGCAGCCGCCCAGGACCAGCCAGAAAGTGCCGAGGAATTCGGCGGTGAGTTTTTTGCTGAGTGACATCGGATCCAGACTCCTTGATTGTTATTGCAGTTTGTCGTTGTGACCGGCGAGTTCACTTTAGGGTGCGACCCTAGCCCGTGGCAGGCCCCCCCGCAAGTGGCGGACTTCCGTAGCGCGCCTGTCTGACGCGGTTCAATGGGAGAAATCCATGAGGGTGCCTTCCTCGATGGGGCGTCCCAGCCCCAGCGACAGCATCCAGTTGCGCTGGCTGGCCACACCCACCGACAGCGTGATGGGGCCGAGCGGGGTGCGGCCGGTGAGGAACACCGAGCCCGAGTACAGCGTGCCCTCGTAATGATTACCTAGATCCAGGTTGGGCAGTTGGCGCATGGCGCCGGCCTGGGCCTGCAGGCCCAGATACAGCGCCTGGCCGAACAACTGGCTGATGTCGGCGATCTTGCGCAGGTAGCTGATCGAGCCGGTCCAGTATTCGCGGCCGCGCAGCTCGCCGATCCGGAATCCGGGGAAGCTTTCCGGTCCTCCCAGGGTGAAGGCCTCGTACTCCGGCAGCCGTGAATCGAAAGAGGTGCCGCCCGCGGCGCTGACGATCACCACGTCGTGCTTGTAGGGCAGGGTGGCTTGCAGCATGCCTTCCAGACGCTGGTAGTCGTCGTGACTGCCGAGGCTGTCCTGGGAGCGGAAATAATCCACGCGGGCCAGCCAGCCGCGTGTCGGCCGCAGCGGGGTGTTGCGCGTGTCGAAGATGAATTTGGCGGTCCAGCCGGTCTGGGCTTCGTTGCCGGTGCCGTTGATGTCGGGGGTGGCGATGTCGGGTTCGGCACGCGCCACGCCGGCTCGCAGGCCGAGACGCAACTCGGCCGAGCGGCCGAAGGTGGTGCCGAAATCCAATGCCCCGTACAGGTGACGCAGGTCGAAACGCGCCAGGGCGTCGCCATTGGCATACACATCTTCCAACGAACGTTGCAGGTGCACCGCGGGTTCCACGAACCACTCGTGCCGCACGTCCAGCGGCTGGTACAGCGAGGCTTCCAGCAACGAGGTGCGGCCGATCTGGGCGGCGCCGTGGATTTCGCCTCCGGCCGAGTTGATCCAGTGATCCAGGTAGTCGGCGCGCAGCACGAACGGCGTTTCTCCCTCGCTGGAGGCGGCCAGGCCCAGGTCGAAGCGCAACAGGCGCGGCCCCCAGGATTTTTCGACGGCGTCGATTTCCAGCAGCGCCCTGGACGGATCGCCGCGCAGCCGGTAATTGACGCTTTCGAAATCGCCCAGCGCGAATATGGCATCGATCTGCCGGTCGAGCTGCTGCTCGTTCGCGGTCATGCCGGGCTTCAGTTCGAGCGAGGACTCGACGTAGCGGGCGTTGACCCGCTCCAGCTTCTTGATCTCGATGTCGGCGATCCGGACTTCCTGCTGGGTGGCCGGTTTGCGGCTGTTGCGCCACGCCAGGTAGTCGGCTTGGGGAATGGAAAAGCGTTTCAACTGTTCGCGATGCGCCAGGGCCGCGGCTCGTCCGAGCGGGATGGCTGCTCCGACACGAGCAAAGTCCGCCGAGCCGATGTCGCCCACGTCGATGGCGATGGCCACGTCCCGCGGCGTGAGCGTGGCGAGCTGCTGCTTGACGTTGGAGTCGATGACCACGTCGAGCGAGCGCGAGATCAGTGCCAGTGGTGACAGCAACTCTTCTCGCGCTGGCGCCGGAGTCGACAGCCAAACGGCGATCACCACGTCCGCGCAGGCGGAACGTGCCACGTCCACCGGCAGGTTGCGTACCAGTCCCCCGTCGCCCAGCACGCGGTCCTCGACCAGCATGGGCGCGAACACGCCCGGCACGGCCATGCTGGCGCGCATGGCGAGCGCCAGGTCGCCCTGGTCGAACACCACCATGTCGCCGCTTTGCATGTCGGTGGCTACCGAACGGAACGGGATCGGCAGCCGGTCGAAGTCGATCTGGCTGACGCCGGGGCCGGCCAGTTCGCGGATGACCTGCTCTACCTGCTGACTGTTGATGAAGCCGGCCGGCGCCGAGATGCTCTGGTTGCGGATGCCGAATTCCAGGGAATTGCTGTAGGTGATTCCCGCCTGTTTGCGCCGCATCGGCAACTGGTCGCGCAGGTCGGGGAACGCCAGGGCGGCGCGCCAGTCGATCTTGCGGACCAGCCGGTCGACCTCGTCGGCGTTTTTGCCGGAGGCGTAGATGCCGCCCACCAGGGCGCCCATGCTGGTGCCGACGATGCAGTCCACCGGGATGTGCATTTCATCCAGGACTTTCAATACTCCCACGTGCGCCGCACCCTTGGCGCCGCCGCCGCCCAGGACCAGGCCGATGCGGGGGCGCGATGATTGGTGTTGGGGTTGGTGTTGGTCCGCGCGGGGTGCCGCCGTTTGTCCGGTGGCGGTGGCGGACAGCAGGCTGGCGAGCGCGCCAGTTGCAAGCACACGGGCCAGGGAATTGCGGCGGGTGGTGGGTGCAGGCATGGGGAATCCTTGGGTACCCGTCGGAAGCGGAGGCGAACTAGTATAAAACCCGGGGCTCGGTTGATGCCGGCATGGCCGGAATCCGCGGCCAGGATAGGATACGGGCCATGGCCATTCGTTTCGGTAAACAGCCGCCCCCCGCCAGCCGTGCCATCGTGCCGGGCGACGATGCGGTGCTGGACCGCTTGTTCGCGGCGTCGCGCCTGGCTCATCCGGGCCAGTCGGGGGTGCGGCTGGTGTCCGAGGGCACCGAAGCATTTGCGTTGCGGGCACTGAGCGCGCGCGCCGCGACCCGCAGCCTCGATCTGCAGTACTACATCTGGCACGACGATGCCACCGGCCGCTACCTGGCCAGCGAAGCGCTCGCGGCAGCCGATCGCGGGGTGCGGGTCCGGCTGCTGCTCGATGACATGGACGCCCGCCAGCGCGACGTGGTGCTGATCGCGCTCGATCAGCATCCCTACATCGAAATCCGGCTGTTCAATCCTTTCAGAACCCGCTCCGGGCTGTTACGGACTTTGGGCGAGGTGTTTTCGCGCGGTTCACGCTTGAACCACCGTATGCACAACAAGGCCTGGATCGCCGACGGGCGGCTGGCCCTGGTGGGCGGCCGCAACATCGGCGACGAGTACTTCTCCGCCAGCGACGGCGTGAATTTCGTGGACCTGGATGTATTACTGGCCGGCGACTCGGTGGCCGCGGTCTCCAGTAGCTTCGATGCCTACTGGAACAGCCGCAGCAGCGTGCCGATCGCCCGGCTGTGGCGTGCCAGGCGCAATCGCATGAGCCTGGTCGAACTGCGTGGCCTGTTGGCCGAATCGGTGCGGGCCCAGGCGCAAGAGCATTATGTGTTACAGCTGCGCCAATCACCGGAGATCGGCAGCCTGATCCAGGGCGACTATGTGCTGCTGTGGGGGCCACAGGTCGAAGTGGTGGCGGACGATCCTCGCAAGGCGATCAAGCGCGCCGCGGAGATAGGGCCGGGCGTGCTGGACAGTTTGATGCTGGCTTTCAGTGCCACGCAGCGCGAGCTGCTGCTGATTTCGCCGTACTTCGTTCCCGGCGCCGGCGGCGTCGGCAGACTGAGCGGGCTGGTGGCTGCCGGCAAGCAGGTGGGCGTGCTCACCAATTCACTGGCGGCCACTGACGTGGCCGCGGTGCACAGTGGCTACGTTCGCTATCGGGATGAGCTGCTGCGCGGCGGTGTCAAAATCTATGAACTCAAGCCGGCCCAGGAAGTGCTCGAGCATGAAAGGGTGCGCCTGCGCTTCGGCTCCTCGCGCGCCAGTCTGCACACCAAGGCTGCCATCGTCGACGGCGAGCGTGTGTTCGTCGGTTCGTTCAACCTCGATCCGCGTTCGGCGACGTTGAATTGCGAAATGGGCGTCTGGGTGCGCAGCCAGGTGTTGGCGCAACAGCTGGGCGAGTTGTTCGCAGCGGGGGAGTCGCCGCAACACAGCTTCGTGGTGGAGCTGGACGAACGCGGCCGCACTCGTTGGACGGAAAGCGTGCAGGGCCGGACCGTGCAATACTCTCGGGATCCATACGCCAGTTGGGGACGTCGCGCGGCGGTCTGGCTGCTGAAGTTCCTGCCCATCGAATCTCAGCTCTAGTGTTCCGACGTCAATAATATCCACATGGTCGACACAGGTATGATCGATACAGCCAGGCAGCGCGGCTGCCGCCTCGCGCGCTGGTTGGCGCTCGCTGCGCTGGTCGTGGCATCGGCTGGCGCCATGGCTACTGAAACAGGGGCTACCGAAACAGGGGCTGCGGAGGTCAGGGCTGCGAGGGCTGTTGACCAGGACGTGGTCGTCAGCGGCGTGGCCGCGGCCGTCGAGGCCGAGATCGGGGCCTTGCTCAATCCGGACGGCGCGGCGATTCAAGGCGAACGCATCGTCTGGCTCGAACGCATTCAGGAGTTCTACTCGCGGCGCTCGTTCCAGCCCGCCTGGACCAATGCGCACACGGCGCAGGAACTGCGCCAGGCACTGATGGACAGCTACCAGGACGGGCTCGATCCGGATGACTACCACGCGCCGTTGCTGAACGCGCTGGCGATCCGGCTCACCACTCCAGCGGCCACCGAAGTGCTGCGCGCCCAGTATGACATCCTGATGACCGATGCCTTGCTGCGGCTGGGTTATCACTTGTCGTTCGGCAAGGTGGATGCGCGTTCCTTCGATGCCCAGTGGAATTACGGCCGCACGCTGGCCGCCATGGATGTGTCGCAGGAAATCGAGAAGGCCATTGCCGCGGACAATGTCTATCAGCGGATCGAGGCACTCAAGCCCACTCATTACATGTACACGCGGCTGAAGCACGAACTGGAGCGCTATCGCCAGATCGAGGCCGCCAGCGGTTGGGCGCCGATCCCTGCCGGGGCGGCGCTGAAGCCGGATATGAACGATCCGCGCGTGGTGGCGCTGCGCGCACGGTTGATCCAGAGCGGCGATTTGCCAGCCGCGCAGGCGAGCGACTCCCCCGTATACGACCCGGCATTGGTGGGCGCGGTAAAGACGTTCCAGCAGCGCATGGGTCTGACGGCCGACGGAGTCGCGGGCGCCGCGACCTTCACCGAGCTGAACGTGCCGGTGGCCGACCGCATCCTGCAACTGCGCGTCAATCTGGATCGCGGCCGGGTGCTGCTGCAGGATTTGCCGCACGAGTTCCTGGTGGTGAACATCGCCGGCTATGCCATCTACCTGGTACGGGGCCAGGACGTGGTCTGGGAGTCGCGTGTCCAGGTGGGCAAGACCTACCGGCGCACACCCATTTTCCGTTCCGAGATCAGCTACCTGGTCTGGAATCCGACCTGGACGGTGCCGCCGGGCATCATCCAGAACGATATTCTCCCGGCGGCGCGCCGCGATCCGGCGGCGATCACCCGCAAGGGACTGAAGGTGCTGGATGGGGCGGGCCAGCAGATCGATCCGGCCAGCGTCGATTGGTCGAAGTATCGCAGCGGCTACATCCCCTACACGCTGCGCCAGGACGGCGGGCCCGACAATGCCCTGGGACGGGTGAAGTTCATGTTCCCCAATCCCTACATGGTGTATCTGCACGACACTCCGTCGCGGCGCCTGTTCGATTCCGCCGATCGCACCTTCAGCTCCGGCTGCGTGCGCGTGGAACGGCCGTTCGAGCTGGCCGAGCGGCTGTTGGCCGACCCCGCGAAATGGAACCAGGCCAGCATCGACAAGGTGCTCGCAACGCAGCAAACCCAGAATGTCACGCTCAAGACCCGGATGCCGGTGCTGCTGGCGTATTGGACGGCCTGGGTGGACAGCACGGGCCTGCGGTTCCGGCGCGATGTTTACGGCCAGGACGCCAAGTGGGCGGCGGGCCTGAATGCGCCGTTCAAGGTCCGGGCGCAGCCTTTATTCGCGCCGTCGGCGGACCAGGGGAACCGGACGGCCGGGACGTGGTCTGGGAGGATGTAGCCCGCGGGTTGCGGGTTACACTGCATGACCATGACCTCATCGTCCGAACAACGCGCCCCCCTCGATCCACCTCCGCCCAACGGGCAGGTCCTGTCTTTTGAACGGCCTCCCAATGCGTTGCAGCGTGCTGTGCAGCAGCGCGCGCAGGAACACATGGAGGTGCTGCAGGCCAAGCCGAAGGTTTCTGTGCTGCGCCGGGCGGTCACGCTGCTGCTGGCGGCCATCCCCGTGTTCCTGTTGTTCGCCGGGTTCCTGATCGCGATCCAGGCGGTGCGGTTCATCACGTCGCTGTATGCCACCGACAGCCAGGCCCAGCCACCGGCTCAGGAGCAGGAAACGCCCGTGGAGCCGTCGCGACCTGGGGTCATCATGCTGATGCCGGACCGGAACATTCCGGTCGACCCGGCCCAATCCCAGCCCGATCAGTCCCAGCCCGATCAGGGGCAACCGGCCACCCACCCACCCCAGGGTGGGGCCCAACAAAGCCAGCCCGACCCCAGCCGGCCTCGCTGAACTCCGTCTCCGGAGGTTCATCGCGCCCCCAGACGGCTTTGCTCCAGCACCTTGCTCCGCGTTTACACGGATGTTGCCGCCTGCCTTTCTGGCGCAGGCTGCGGGCGCGTCCGGACATCGCATGAACTCAAGCCGGACCGTCTTGCTTCGAACGATCACAACAACAGGAGCTGGAATGGACAGTCAAATGGTTGGTGTGCTGATCAGCCTGGTCAGCGGCCTGGTCGGCGGCAATGTGGGTGGTATGGTGGCGAAGGCCAAGAGCATGGGGCCGCTGTGGAACAGCATCCTCGGTGCGCTCGGCGGCATCGGCGGCGGTCAGCTGGCCGGCATGCTCGGCGGCTTGGAATCGCTGGGGCAGGGCGGCAACGTCGGGATCTCCGGCCTGGTGGGCGCGCTGCTGCCCATCATCATCGGCGCCTTGACCAAGAAGAAGGCCGCTTGAAATCACCACGCTGAGACAGCGCGCCGACGCTCACTGAAGTGGCGTCGGCGCGTTCTACTTCAGGCTGCCGAGCAACTCCGCCGCGCCATTCCAGAGAATCTGGATACCGATACAGAACAACAGGAACGCCGACAGGCGCATGACGACCGAGGTGCCGGTGGGGCCGAAGGTCTTGGAAATCCGGCCGGCATGCCGGTACAGCAGGTAAATGGTCCCGCACAGCAAGACGGTGGCCAGTGTCATCTGGGCGATGAACCAGAGCAGCTGACCTTCCTGGAAGGTGCTGGGGCGGGCCGTGCCCAGCGAGACCGCCACCGAGATGGTGCCCGGGCCGGTGGTGAGCGGCATGGTGAGCGGGAAGAATGCGATGCGCCGCAGGGTGTCGCCAGCCGGCAGCTCGGCCGGCTGCTGGGGCTCGGCATTGGGCTCGCTGTCGGAGCTGTTGAGCATGCGCCAGGCCGACAGGGCGATGACGATACCGCCGGCGACGCGCAGCACCGGGATCGAAATACCGAAGAACGTCAGCACATAGGCGCCCACGTACAGCGAGGCGTTGATGATGATGAAGCTGTAGATCGCCACCCAGCGCGCCAGCTGCCGGCGCAGCGACGGGTGGAAGCGTTCGGTGGCGCTGAGAAAAATGAAGGTGCCGCCGAACGGATTGACGATGGAAATCAGGGCCGGGAACGCGAGCAGGAAAAATGACATGAGGGCGCAAGATGGCTGCGGGGGGCCGTAGCATAGCCTTGCATTGTAGACTTGCATGTATTACTTTGTAATACATGGCTACCTTGACCCTGCGAATTCCCGACGACCTTGATCAGGAGCTGGACCGTCAGAGCGCGGCCCACCACCTGTCCAAGAGCGACCTCGCTCGCGAAGCTCTACAGCGCTACCTGCGTGTTGTCCGCTTTCGCGCGCTCCGCGCGAAACTGGTTCCCCATGCCCAGGCACAGGGCATCAACACAGATGAGGACGTATTCGACGCACTCGATGCTCGTTCTGACGAACCGAAGTGAGGGTGCTGCTCGATTCCTCCGTGTTGATCGCTGCGCACATCAGCCGTGCGGGCGTTTGTGCCGAACTCCTCGAAGAGGTGCTGATGGATCACGATCTCGTGACGTCGGAATTCATTCTCGGAGAGCTGGCTCGCAAGCTGCGCGAAAAATTCAATTTTTCTGCGGTGCTTGTCATGGAAGTCTGCGAATCGATCACTCAATCGGCCGATTGCATCGAGCCGGTGGCAGTGCCGCCGGACAGTTGCCGAGATCCGGAAGACTTGCCCATTCTGGGATCCGCAGTTGCTGGCAGCGCCGATATGCTCGTGACGGTCGACAGGGACCTGCTCGACCTAAAATCGTTTGCTGGCATTCCCATCATCAAACCCGGTGAGTTCTGGAGGCTGACCGGCGTTCAACCGGCGCCGTGACCACGTACACGTAATCTTAATGTGCGCCTGCGACGCGTGAATGCGCCGGTCCGCTGGTTCCTTGCGCCCATTGGTCGCTCTACAGCCGTCCCCTGAGGTATTGTCCGTTCCTGGTGAGCAGTCGGCGAGCGGGCATGTTGAAAGCGGATGTGGTGGGGTTACGGTTCATTGCCATACTGGAGGCGCTGAAGGGTGTCGTGGTGGTGGTGGTCGGCGCCGGCCTGTTTTCCTTGCTGCGTCATGACGTGCAGCGCATCGGCGAGAAGCTGGTGTATCACATGCATCTGGACCCCGCCCGGCAATACCCCCAGGTGTTCGCCGATGCGCTCGAATCGTTGACCAATGTGCACTTGTGGATGCTGGCCGGAACCGCCGCGGCGTATGCCGGGATTCGTTTCGCCGAAGCCTGGGGACTGTGGTACGACCGTGCCTGGGCCGAATGGCTGGCTGCGGTGAGCGGCAGTATCTATATCCCGTTCGAGATCTACGGGCTGGTTCGTGAAGTGACGCCGCTGCGGGTGATCATGTTCGTCTGCAATGTACTGATCGTGGCGGTGATGGTGCACGCGCTGCGCAAGCGTCGGGCCGCGAAAAAGAAGCTGTTGGTCTGATCGTGCGCCGTGGCATGCCTGCTATCGAAGCGGGCTTGCGGATGACTGTGGTACGAGCAACCGGCGCGCGTCCTTCAGTAGCAACAACAATTGCTGCTCGCGAGCGGGCGATGCCTCGAAGCCAAAGCGTAGATAGAAGCGCGCGGCGCTCTCATCGATCGGATGGGTCAGCAGCGCCCGGACTCCCGCCTGTTCGGCGATGATCAAGGTGCGGCGGATAGCGTCCTGCAGCATGCCGACACCGATGCCGCGACCCTGGTCCTGTTGCGCCACCGCCATGCGGGCCAGGATGACGACGGGAATCGGATAGGCGCCCATGCCTTTGCTCACGCGAGCGGGAGCTTCCAAGGTGTCGATCTGTCCCACGGTGAGACTGTAGTACCCCGCGATGCGTGCGTCGTCACAGACCACATAGGTTTTCGCCGAACCGCTGGCCTGCGCCTGCCGGGCATGACGCACCAGCCAGTCATCCAAGCCAGGCTTGCCGCAGTCGAAACCGTCCAGCCCATGGCCGGCCGCCAATACCTGCGGCGCAGTCAGCGGCATCGGTTATTTCCAAGGCGCCGTTCGTGCAAACAGATCCTGCAAGCCTGGGTTGTCCTGGGCCGGCCGGTCCAGCAGCTCCAGCAAAGCCTGCGACTGACTGCCAGACACCAGAAACAGGCGCTGATCGAGCAGAGTCTGCTCGGCGGCGTGGCAGGCGCTATCCAGAACGAAATCGGTGATCGACTTGTGTGCCACTTCGGCTGCGCGGCGCAGCACCGCTTCCTGTTGCGGGGTGGCGCGCAGACCCAGACGGGCGGAACGTGCGGTGGCTGCCATGGCGGGACTCCTGCTTGATTTGTACGTCATGTTGCAACAAATGACGTACAAATTCAAGCCCTGATCCTCACGACGCTGCGGCAGCTTCGGCGACATTGCGTGCGGCGTGAACGCGGGTGGCCAGGAAGATGGCCACGAGCAGCAGCAAAGAGGCCAGCAGGAACGGGGCGCCTGGCAGTTCCCAGGCGCGATGCGCGCCGATGAAGGTGGCGAAAATCTGGGTGAACAGAATGGGGCCGACCAGGTTGGCAATGCCCATGACGCTGCTGTTGGCGCCTTGCAGCTGGCCTTGTTCGGTGGGCGCGACCAGGCGGGTCATCAGACCCTGCACCGCCGGCGCCATCAGGCCCCATAGCGACATGACGACGATGCCGGCCAGGTAGATCGGGCCGGAGGGCGCCAGAGCCTGGATCAGGAATCCCAGCGCGCCGCAGGTCAGGCCGACGGTCAGGGTGCGCCATTCGCCGAGTGCGCGCACCACGTGGCCGACCAGAACCCCCTGTACGATGATGCTGCATACCCCGACGGCGGTGAGCACCAGGCCGACCTGAAACGGGTCCCAGTGAAAGCGATGTCCCATGTACAGCACCGCCACCGAGGGCAGGGCCACGTGCGCCAGGTTGCTGACCAGGCTGATCGAGGCCAGCCCCCACAATTCGTGATGCGAGCGCAGCAGCCGCAGCGAGCCCAGCGGGTTGGACTTGCGCCAGGCCAAAGGGGTGCGCAGGGCGCGCGGCAGCGATTCCGGCAGCACCAGCAGGCCGTAACAGAAGTTGGCCAGGCTGAGGCCGGCGGCGACCCAGAACGGCAGCCGCAGATCGCTCTCGCCGAGGATACCGCCGAGCGCGGGCCCGATGACGAAGCCGGCGCCGAAGGCCGCGCCGAGCAGACCGAATTTCGCGGCCCGCTGCTCCGGCGGCGTGACATCCGCGATGTAGGCGCCCGCGGTGCTGATGCTGGCGGCCGTGATGCCCGAGATGATGCGCCCGACGAACAGCCAGGTCAGGCTGGGCGCCACCGCCATGAGCACATAGTCGAGACCCAGACCCAGGTTGGACAACAGAATAACCGGCCGGCGCCCGAAGCGGTCGGACATGGCGCCCAGCAGTGGCGAGAACAGGAATTGCATCAGCGCCCAGGCGGTGCCGAACACGCCATAGATCAGTGCGGCCTTGGCGGTGTCGTTGCTCATGAATTGTTCGATGAGCTTGGGCAGCACGGGAATGATGATGCCGATGGCCACCATGTCCAGCAGCACGGTGATGAAAACGAAAATGAAAGCCGCACGCCATTGCCGCATGCCTATAGCTCCCGCAATCCAGTGGCTATGGGTAACCGCGCGGCGCGCAGGCTGGGCAGCAATCCGCCGAGCAGGCCCAGCGCCAGGGCATAGAGCAGCCCCATCAGCAGCACCGAGCCGGTGACGGTGAACGCGAACGTGATCTGGCTGAACGAGGCGAAGTTCATGGTCGAGGCGCGCAGGCCATTGAACGTGAAATAGGCGATCACCATGCCAAGGGCACCGCCCGCCAGCGCGATCAGCAGTGCTTCCGTGAGCACCGAGACGATCACCGGTGCCGGGCCGAAACCCAGGGCGCGCAAGGTGGCGATTTCACGGGTACGGGTCGATACGGCGGAGTACATGGTGTTGAGCGCGGCGAATACCGCTCCCAGGCCCATGAGAACGGCGATGACGGTGCCAACGGTGCGGACCAGGGCTACCAGGATGCGCGACTGCTCTTCATAGTACTGCCGCTCGGTGAACACGCGGACATTCAGCCGTGGGTCCGAGGTCAGCGAGTCCTTGAAGGCCCGCATCGCCGCGGCGTCGGTGAGCCGGACACGGGTCGATTGATACGAGCTGCCGCGTGAGTAGGCTCCTTGCAGTACCGTGGCATCGGTCCATATCTCGGATTCGGCGACACTGCCGCGGTCCTCGAAGATACCGACCACGGTCCAGTCGGTCGTGCCCCAGCGCAGGCGGTGTCCCACCTTCAGCCCGGCGAACTGCAGGCTGGCGCCGCGTCCAACGATGACTTCGAACTTGCCCGGGGTGAAATTCCGGCCCTCGACGATGCGGAAGTTCTGCCGCAACTTTTCCGCCTGGGGACCGACGCCGCGCAGCGGGACGTTGGCGGCGGTGCCGGTCCGCAGCAAGGGAACATCGACGATCACATACAGCTCGGGTGAAACCAGGGCGCCTCGACCGTCGCGTGCCACTTGCTTGGCATCGGCGATGAGGCGGGTTTGCTCCTGCGACAGGTTGCTGCTCATTTCATCCGTTGCACCGTTGCGCAACACGATGGCCACGTCCTGTGCGCCGGACAGTTCCAGCACCGCGCGGAATCCCTCCTTGATCGACAATACGCCGATCAACACCATGACCACGCCGGCGATGCCGACCAGGGCGACGATGGAGGAAGAGGCGCGCTGCGACAGATTGCGCAGGTTCATGGCGGTGATGGCGCCGATCTGGCTGAGTGCGTTGCTGGCCATGTCACACCTTCCTCAATGCGTCGACGATTTTCATGCGTCCGGCCTGCACGCTGGGCATGGCCGCTGCGATGCTGCCCAGGACGGCGATCAGCGCCGCGCCGATCACGAAAGCGCTGGGTGGCATGCCCACGGTGGGAAAGAATTGCTGCAGGGCGGCGCCGATGGCTTTGGAGATCAGCGCCGCCAATCCCAGGCCGATGGCCCCGCCCAGGGCGGTGAGCAGCAACGCTTCGGCGAACACCAGGGCGGTGACACTTGCGTTGGAGAAGCCCAGGGTCTTCATCACCGCGATTTCGTTGATGCGTTCGCGGATCGACTGCGCCATGGTATTGGCGGTGACCAGCAGCATGGTGAAGAACACGGCCGCCGCGACCGCGGTCAGCAGAGCGCCGATGTTACCCATCTGGTTGGCGAAGCCCTGCATGAAGGCCCGCTCGGTGGCCGTCTTGGTCTCGGTCGCCGAGTTGGCGAACAGGGCGTCGATGGTGCGGGCCAGTT
>Ga0182745_1000311_pt1 | contig 57350 bp, 48 predicted proteins | sample eDN3rd30CKraftBY_FD_128523 | JGI IMG/M metagenome (GOLD analysis project Ga0182745, IMG submission 128523) | Enriched backyard soil microbial communities from Emeryville, California, USA - eDNA 3rd pass 30_C Kraft BY (version 2) (version 2) | ecosystem: Environmental > Terrestrial > Soil >... | reverse complement strand
TGCCGCCGGGCAGAAGAGCTGGAGCGAGCGGGTTCTCGTGGATGACGATCAATACAAGCTGCACCTTCTGGTGGTTGCTCCCTCGAGCGAACAGCCGAACCGTCTGATCAGCGGCCTGCGCAGCGCCGGGCTGACGCCTCACACCGGCTACGCCGCCGATGCCCGCGAACTGAGCGCCCTGCTCACCCGCCGCTGGGATCTGCTGTTGTGCTACCCCACGCCCTCCCTGGCCCCCGCCGCGCTGTTGCAAGTCTTGCGTGACCAACGCTGCAAGTTGCTGCTGTTGCTGGTCGATGCGCCGGCGGATGCGTCGCCACTGGCGTTGTATGGCGCCAGCGTGCAGCAGTTGCTGTCCAGCACGGACGCCATCGAAACACATATCGCCGCGGTGCTGCGCGAGGCAAAAAATCTGCAGCAGAACCAGCGCCTGCAGCGGCTCGACGCCGATTGCCAGGCACTGACGCAGCGTCATGACCGCCTGCTGCACGACAGCCCGATCGCCCACGCCTACCTGCTCGACGGCCTGCACACCTATTGCAACGCCGCCTACGCGCGCCTGTTCGGCTTTGAGGACCTCGCCGCCATGGCCAGCACGCCGCTGCTGAACCTGGTGCATCCCGAGGAACGCGACCGGTTGCGCGCCGTATTCGGCGCCGCACCGCCCACCGACCCGCTCGCGCTGCGTGGCCGCCGGCAGGATGGCAGTGAATTGCGCCTGGAATTCCGGTTCGAGGCGCTGTCGGGGCAAAACGCCGCATGGCTGTTGAGGGTGCAGCCGGCAGAGCAGGCCACGGCGGATGCGCCCGCTCAAACCTCTCCCTTGCAGGCAGCTTGCCTGCCTCGGCTTGCGCCAACGTCTGCTCTGCAAACGTCTTCAGTGCCGTCGCCTACGTCCACATCCCACCTGCAAACGCCATCCGTAGCATCGCTTCCGGCAGCTTCCCCGCACACGTTGCCCTCGCAGCCGCTATCCGCAGGATCCACCACTGACGAACTCACGCAGGCAAGCACCGCCGCGCTTGCCCAGGTGCGGCAGTTGCTGCGCGAACGGCGCTTCAGGCTCATCTATCAAGCGCTGGTGCCACTGCGTGGCACCACGCCATTTGGCCTCGACACCTCACTGCAGGCACTCGACACCGATGGCCGCTCGTTGGCCTCCAGCGCCTGCATGGCGCTTGCCGGCCGCCACGGTCTGGGCGAGGAACTGGACCAACTGCTGCTGGTCAGCGCACTCGAAGCGCTTGGGCAAAACGCCGGTGGGCAACGCCTGATCCTCAAACTTGGCGGCGCCTCCCTGCGCAGCCCGCACTTTTTGCCCTGGCTCGGCGCGCGCCTGCAGGCGGTTCCCACGCTGCGCAGCCGCCTCGTCATCGAGCTGAGCGAAATCGACATCCAGGACAGCGTGGCGCAGGCCACTGTCTTCTGCCAGGGTTTGGCGGAGTGCGGCCTGCCACTGGTGATCGGCCATTTCGGCTGCGCCCTGGCACCCTTCGGCATCCTGGAAAAACTGCATCCGGTGCTGCTCAAGCTGGACCAATCGCTGTTGCAGGACCTGGCGCACGACCCCGCCAAGTGCGCCAGTACGCAGGAACTGATCGCGCACGTTCACCAACGGGGGTTGCCCGTGGCAACATGTCAGGCGGACGACACGGGCACCCTGCCGCTGCTCTGGCAGCTCGGGGTGGATTACGCCCAGGGCCGGGCCATGCGCGCGCCGTCCCTGGCACCGGATTGCCCCGTCGTCACCGAACAAGTCATCACGCTCACCGCCAGCCAGCTTTAGGTACACAATGGCATTGAAATACAAGATCGCCGTCAGTTTCGGCCTGCTGCTCACCGCTATCGTCGTCGGCTTCTGGCTGGCGCTGAAACTGCAACTGCAACAGTCGCTCAGCCAGCAGACGGAAACGCTGGGATTGATCCTGGCCAAGCAGACCGCCGATTCGGTCACCGAACTGGTGCTGGCCAACGACGTGCTCGGCCTGAACGTGGTGGTGAACCAACTGGTGCAGGAACCGGGCATCACCCGCGCGGTGATCACCAACGTCGACGGCCTGGTGCTTGCCTCCACTTCGGTGGACACCCTGCAGGGCGGCGCCTCGCCCACCACCTACCAGGCCGGCATCACGCTGCAGGGTTCGGTGGCCGGCTACGTGCTGCTCACGCTCGACGAAGCGCTGCTGCGCAACCCGCTCGGCAGCCCGCAGCTGGTCTTCTACGGCGCCATCGCCATCGGTCTGTTGCTCACGCTGATCATTGCCCTGGTGCTGTCCACCCAGGTGAGCGCGCCGCTGCAGATGCTGTTGCACGACATCGACCATCCGGAAGACGACGGCGAGCCGCGGCCGCTTGCCGACGGCGAACTGGGCGTGCTGCAGCAAAAGGTCTACGACCTCTTGAACCGCCAGGGCGAGCTGGAGGAAGAACTGGCCCTGGCCGGCCTGCCCGACCCCGCCGAGGACGACACCGCGCCTTCGCCGGCCCGGCGCCGTCTGGCCACGCTGCTGGCAGTGCGCGTGAACGACAGCCAGCAGACAGTGGAACTGTTGAATCCCGCCACGCTTGCGATGCTGCTGCAACAGTTCCAGTTCTACCTGCGCCAGGCGGCGCGGCTGTACCGCGGCGTGCTCACGCGCATCGAGGGCGACAGCGTGCTGGTGTGCTTCGATGCGCGCCGCTGCCGCGACGATCACGCCTTCAACGCGCTGTGCTGCGCGCAGCTGTTCCTGCTGCTGATGCAGAAAGTGGCGGCCAAACATCGCGGCCGCAGCATCCAGAGCCTGGATTTCAACGTTACCGTACACAGCGGCGAAGTGTATTTTTCGCCGTTGTGGACCAAGAAACCCAAGGACGGCACGGTGGTGCCGCAGCAGGAATCCGCCATCGGCAAGCCGGTGGATCTCACCTACGCGCTGCTGGATCACACCACGAGCGGACAGTTGCTTGCCAGCGCCTTCACCTACCAGCTGGCGGGCGGGCAGACACGTTTTCCCACCGACGAAACCCGGCTGCAGCGGGTGGAGATCGGCAACGAGGAATACTCCACCTACCGACTGGACGCCACCAGCGGCAGCCACACCGAGCTGCTGCAACGGCAATGCCAGTACATGATCCCGGACGCCCCGGAAAAGGCAGGTACCGTATGAGCGCCATACTGAGCAATTCGCAGATCAGCGTCGGGCATCCGTTCTACTTTCCCACCCAGGCGGTCCTGGTGGATGACGATCCGGATTTTCTCGACGGCATCAGCCTGATGCTGGACAAATCGCTCAGCTACCGCCTGTTCCAATCCGCCAACGCGGCGCTGAAATACGTCAACGAATCCCACAAGCACGTGCAGTTCCTGCAGCGCTGCTACACCAGCTACAAGACCGGCCCGCTCGAATCGGATGCGCTGTCGCACATCGACATCGGCAAGCTGCACCACGAAGTGCTCAACGGCTTCCGCTTCCAGACCTGCTCCACCGTGATCGTCGACTATTCAATGCCGGAAATGAACGGTCTCGAATTCCTGATGTCGCTCAAGAATCCCTTCATCCGCAAGGTGCTGCTCACCGGGCAGGCCGACATGGAACTGGCGATCAAGGCCTTCAACCAGCAGCTCATCGACCAGTTCATCGACAAGCACGACCCGCGCCTGAAGCAAAAGCTCAACGCCGCCATTGCCACGTTCCAGGACCAGTACTTTCGCACCAGCTTCAAGCTGATCACCGACCCCATCATCGCCAACAACCAGGATGCGTTTCTGGTGAACCTGGAATTCCAGCGCTTTTTTACCGAATTGCGCGCCAAGCTCGGTTGCGTCGAGTACTACATGCTGGACACGCCGCACAGCGGCTTCCTGCTGGTGGACAGCAAGGGACGCACGCAATGCCTGCTGGTCTACACCCGCGAGGCACTGCTGCGGCACTGCGACCTGCTGCGTGAAATCAAGGCGCCGGCTGCGTTGTTGAAGGAAGTGCAGAGCGGCCAGCTGCTACCGGTGTACGACGTGCAGGCCACCGCGCTGCGGCCCAACCACCCGATCCTGCAGGATTGGGAGGCGTTCTATGCGCCGGCGCACGAAACGCGTTCACAGATGGCCACCTACTACACTACGCTCACCGACTGCGGCGCGCTGGAAGCGCTGCACGACAGGCCGCTGTTTTCCTACGACGATTTCCTGGAAACCAACCCCGGCACCCAGCAGGTGATGCACTGAGCGCCTGCTCAGCCGTGCCGCTCGAACAGCGGCAGCTTGATGATGAATTCGGCGTACTCGCCGAGCATGGAATGGCAGTCGATCTCGCCGCCGAAACTGAGGATGGTGCGGCGGCAGAAGGCCAGCCCCGCGCCGGTGCCGTCGCTCTTGGTGGTGAAGAAGCCGTCGAAGATGCGTCCCAGGATCGCTGGATCCACCCCGCCGCCCGTATCGCGAAAATACAGGCGATTGAAATCGCTGCCGCGCTGCAGGCGAATGGTGATCTCGCCCTTCTGCGCCGACTGCAGTGAATAGAGAGCGTTCTTCAGCAGGTTGAACAGCACGTAGACGAAAAAGCTTTCCACGCCAAGAAAGCTGAAATCCTGCTCCAGATCCAGATGTATGCGTTCGCGCTCGCCGCTGCGGAAAGGATAGCGGTCCACCGCCTGCTCCACGATCGCCGCCGCCCGCACCACGTCGAGCTGGCGCCGCTCCGGCGAATTGCCCTTGAGGTTCACCAGCAGCATGTCGATCACCGTATTGGCCTGATCGATCATCAACATGATGCGGCGCGGCGTGGCCCGCAACTTCTGCAGGTGGCCTTCTCGTATCGGAGAAAAGCGCTGCGGAGCCTGCTGCACGCCGTAGTCGTGGCTTTCCAGCAATTGCGGCAGATATTCCTCCAGGCCGGAAATGCTGCCGCGGATGCCCGCCAGCGGCGTGCGCATCTCGTGCGCGATGTTGGCGCTGAGGCTTTGCATCACCTGCATCTTTTCCGCATGGTCCATGGCGGTTTTCTGCAGCACCTTGGCATAGACGCGGATGCGGTCGATGATGATCGACAGCTGGTTCGCCAGGTAATCGAACATCTGGCACTCGAATTCGGTGTAGGGGATGCGGTTGTCCGAACGGCCGAGCAGCAGCACGCCGAGCAGGCGCTGGTTCTGCATGATCGGCAACAGCAGGTTGGTGCCGGTTTCCCCAAAGGCGGCCTGCACCGCGGGGAGAGCGTCCGCGAAGGACATCACGCGCGCCCGCGCCTTGACCTCCGCCTCGAACCGCGCGTCATGGAACGCGCCGCCCCTGCCCTCGCCCCAGCTGCGCAGCTCCAGGCCGTCTTCCGTTTCCTCCACCGTTTCCTGCTGGCGGGTAGGCACGTCGCGCGCCAGCAGATAGCGTATCTGCCGCACCTGGATGTGGTGGCGCAGGGCATCGTTGACCAGCACCAGCACGTCTTCGACGTCGAGAAAATTGTGGATCTTGCGGTTGAGTTCGACGAAGGCCGAGAAATAGCCGAGCTCGTTGCGCTGCCGGTAATGGCCCGTGGCCTGGCTGATGATGCGCAGCATGGCATCGTGGCTGACCAGCACGAACAGCACGAAGCCCAGCGTGGCCCACAACACAGGTTCGGGATTCTGCAGGTCGTGCAGCACGAACGACAGGTAAAAAAGCCCCATCGCCAGGTAGATGAACACCAGGTAGATACGATTGCGGCCCACTCGCAGCCTCATGCGCGCCTCACTGGCAAGCAGGGGCGGCAGACGCAAAAGGGCGGAAAAAGCGCGGGAGAACGAAGGCTGAAGGCACAGAGGCCGGCTCTGGTATACTCCACAGCGATCGATAGGGACGGGGTCTCCACTTTCATGTTCTTACAGGCACCGGCTGTTGTTTTTTACCCTTTGCTGCTGATCTGGAGCATCGTGTACGGGGCGCCCGCGGGAGTCCTGTTCAAACTGCTGTCCGTCATCGAGAACTGGCGCGCCACCAACCACTACCACCTCCTGCTGTGGAAAAAATACCCGAGACGCAGCTATCAAAAATATATTTCGGGAATCTGGGCGTCCGAAATCAGGGACAAGCCGGTCGAGCTGGCAGAATACACCAGGCAACAGGTCGAAAAAAGCCACCCCACAGAGCCCTTCCCGCTGATGAAACTGGTGCTCAACACGCTGTTCCTGCTGTTCATCGCGCCCTTCCTGATGCTGTCCGGCATGGTGCTCGGCCCTTCATATGTATTCAAACGTGCGGTAATCTCGCGGCGTAGGCTTTTTTCCCATAACTGAAACATGACCTGGTTCTCCAAAACGCCTCCCGTCAAACCCCGCGTGCTCGTCATCGAGGACAACAAGGTTCAGGCGGACCTCATCGCGCAGGTAGTGCGCGAACCCGGATTGTACGAGGTACTCGTTGCCCACAATGGCAAGGAGGGCCTGGACATGCTTTCCCGGCACGAGCGCGGTTTCGACTTTCTCACCAACGCCATCACCTGCATTCTGCTCGACTGGCAGATGCCGGAAATGAACGGTGAGGAGTTTCTGCGCACACTGCGCAACAAGGAAAACAAGAGCCCCTTCAAACGCCACGTACCGGTGGTGATCATCACCGCCTACGACGACGACGAGCTGCGGCTGCTGGCCGAGGATTCCGCGCTTGGACTGGCCTCCGCCTATCTGCTGAAGCCGCTCGACGAACGCGAGCTGCTGCAGGTACTCAAACGCATCGTGATCGACAAGGAAGCGGAAGTCATGCGGGAACTGCTGGTGGACCAGCGTTCGCGCTGGCTGCAGGCCATGTCGGAACGCCGCCTCAAGTAGAAGCCATCTCAGAAACTACTGCGCGTGCGTCTCTCTACGTTTCTGAGACGGCGTCTGGATACTTCAGCGATTGCGTGGCAGCGCCACCACCCTGCCCTCGTGCGCTGTCGGCGCTTCGGCTTCCGCCGCTTTCTCTTCCATCACCCTTTGCTCCACCGGCAGCGTGATGGTAAAGCGGGTACCGATGCCTTTTTCGCTGACAAAGCGAATCGTGCCACCGTGCTCCCCGATAATGCGGTTGGCGATGGTCAGGCCCCAGCCGCGGCCCGCCGTGGAATTGCCCACGCGCGTGGCGCGGCCGCTGAAATACGGCTCCCATACCCGTGATTTCAGGGTTTCGTCGATGCCTTCGCCGGTGTCCTCCAGCGACAGCAGCACCGCATTGCCCGCCACGCGAGTACTGAAGGCCAGGCTGCCACCGCCGGGCATGGCGTCCATGGCGTTGTGGATGAGGTTGGTGAGCACCACCTGCAGGTCGCTGAAATAGCCGCGTATCGGCGGCACTTCGCCGAGATCCAGCACCACCTTGTACTTGAACGTATCGATCAGGCGCAGGCAGCGGCGGATCACGTCGTTGACGTTGATCTCGCTGAACTGCTTGTCGCCGCTGCGGTTCACGTCCGCGATGGTCAGGGTTTCCTCGACGATTTCCAGCGCATGGTCGATTTCCTCGCGCGCCACCTGCTTGAAGTTTTCCAGCTCTTCCAGCGTCTTGAGCCGGCCGAGACCGAGCCGGATGATGTTGAGCGGCGTGCGGATTTCGTGGTGACACTGTCGCGTGGCATGTACGATCGACTCGATTTTCTGCGCGCGGATCAGCTGGATTTCCGCTTCATGCAGCTTCTGCTTGTTCTCGAAATACAACGCCTCGAGCGTTTCCATCGGCGTCAGGCGGTACAGAATCGGCGAGAGGAAGGTGAGCAGGTTGTCGAAGAAACGCAGATCCTGCTCGTTATAAGACATCTGATTGCTGCGTTCACCCAGAACGATCAATCCCTCCAGGTATTCCGGAGAATGAAAAGGCAGCACCATACCGCGATGCCCAAAGCCTGGCTGCAGGGCTTGCAAGCGCCCCCGCAGTTCCACCGGCGATTCCTCCAGACGCTGAGACGTATTCCAACTACCCGCCAGCTTGATGAGCGGATCGTTGGCCTCGATCCTCCGGAAATCGCCCAGTGGTCGATAGTGATAAAGCTGTTCGCGCTCGTCGCGTACCGCAACGAGGATCAGATATTCCTCCAACTCGAAGACCTCATCGAGCACTTCGCCTATTTCGCGAAAAATCGCCTCCCGGCTTTTCTCCTGAGTAATACGGCTAGACAGACGATTGATCACTTCTTCGGTGACATACCAGCCACGCACGAACTTGCGCTTGGCCGTGGTCAGCAAAAAACGCTGCAATCGTTCAGCGCATAGCCCGGCGGCTGCGATCGCCACCATCATGGCGATGAGATTCAACCAAGGGTGAGGCAGGGTCAGCTCATACAGAAGCACACCCCCCATGAGCAGAAGCAGCAACGCACCCGCCCAGGCGCTGTGCCTGTTGATGATCACCGTGATGTCGAGAAAGTCATGCTTGGTGATTGCATAGAAAAACATCACAGGCGCCACTGTGGCACTGAGGCGCCCAATCATCAGATAGTCGTAGATACCAAAACTTGGCAGGATGAGGTTGAACGTGATGGCACAGACCACGTAGGTGGCCACACCGATGAAAAAATAGCGAATTCTTGCACGATGCTTCGGATATTGGCGCCATGCACTGACGAGCCGGTACAACGCCGATATCCCAAGCAACGACAGGTACACGGAGTAAATCAGATAGCCAGCGCCATCGCTGTAGACGATCTCGCCGTCCACCAGCTCCGCTTCAGTGATTACGCCGGTGAATGCAATCAACAGAACGAAAACACACACCAGCGCGAGATTCACCCATCTACCTCTTTCCACCCTATAAATCGGATAAGTGGAACAGAAGTAATACAGGCCATTGGCGAACAGCAACGCCGATATCAACTGCACCCGGACAATGCCGCTCAGCCAGGGCGCCAGCACGCGCTCTTCCAGCAAATAAATACAGATACTCCACAGTGCCAGCGCTACCGAGGCCGCACAGAATATCCACGTACTTGGCGTACGCTGGCGCCAGGCGAGAAAAGCCGCAAGCAGCGCCAGCAAGCCTGCATTGACAAGAAAAAGATAGTTAACCGACCAGGCAATCATGTGGCGTAGACTTTAGGCAACCAGCCGGAAATTCAACGTTCCGGCAGAAAATACGCTGTCTTTTGATCACTCACACAGATATCGCTTGATATTGCCTATGATTTCACTCTGACTCTGGCGACGGCGATGCTTGTCGATAGAGCCATAGAGCAAGTTCATTGCATACTTGACGCTACCCTTCATCAGCAACAACCCATCCACCATGAACAGTTCCAGCGGCACGAAGCCAACGCCCAGGCTCCATTTGAACGCCTGACTACTGAGCTTGGTGCGGAAGAACGCCACATTGCAGTCGAGGCTCTTCGCTTTCTCGAAAATCGGCAGGGTCAGGAAGGGAGTCTTGTTCTGGCGATAGTCCTTGAGCACTCCCAGCTCGCGAATCGAGATAAAGCTGTTTTTATGGCTGACCTGGTTCAGCCAATAACGCGCTACCGCGATGCTCTCGTGGCGCTTCACGGAAGATGCGGAAAACGGCGCACTGTCATCCGTCAAACAGTCGCGATCCATCAAGAAACCCCAACTGAACCCAATGACTCGTTCCTCCCGGAACAATAAAGTCATTACTGGCATGTAGCGAGCGTCACAACGAATGAACCCTTCGATCTCTTCAAGCGCCGATTCGCCGGTCCAGCTTTCTCCCCAGCTTTCGTTGAATACATCCGCGTAACATTGCGCGGCGCTGAGCAGTATGCTGCGTGGAATCTGCTCCAATTGCTCACCGCTGTAAAAGGAGACATGGAATCCTTCGCCACATTGCTCTTGTAATTTGAGGTTCAGGCGCGCGAGATTGAGCTGCTCGTCGCTCTGTTCGAATACCTTGTAAATATTGGGAGCGGACGGAATTGGGCGCTGGTACTGAAATGCAGTATTCGCGTGGACATTGACCATGGAGATCTCCTCTCATTCGGGGTAGCAGGTGTCTGGCGCCGAACCCTGGGGTTCCGGTTGCTGCAACTGGGGCCTCTGCCGAGTTCGCGATCCGTTTAGATAGACAGGCTTAGCATAGCGCATAGCCAGAAAGCGTGATCATTCTAGCAGATAAGATTTAAAGAATGCGTAAGGGGAATTCTGCGAAGCTTGCGCATAAATGCTTGAAATGATGGCAAAATGCCAGCAAGCAACGAACCGTCCTGGGCACTCCGGGCGACGCCCTACATGCGGTAGCTGAGGCTCAGGCCCACGGAACGGGGCTCGCCATAGAGCGCGACGAAGCTGTTCAACCCATCGTTCTTGATCCGCGGCACATAGGTACGGTCGGCGGCATTGCGGACCCAGCCGCCCAGTTCCCAGGGCGAACCCGCCGTGTTCAGACGCAGCGAAAGATTGAACAGCCCATAGCCGGGCAGCTGGTTGATCGCGGCATCCACCGGCGAGCTTTGCGCGCCGGCAAAATCGCTGCGGTAGTCGTAGCTGGCATCGAATACCAGCCGGCGCCCCTGCGCCAGCGGCTGCAGGTAACTGAGCAGGACACTGCCGCTGAAGCGCGGCGCATAAGGGCGGCGGCCCTGGATGCCCACAAGCTCACCCGCCAGATTCATGGTGTGCGCCCCCTGCCCGACGAACGTGGCATCCAACCAACCCAACCCCACATCGAATGTCAGACGTTCGTAGGGACGCCAGCGCCATTGCAATTCTACGCCCTCGTGTTCGGCGCCGCCCTGGTTGCCGAGGCGGTCGATGCCGGTGCCGGTTTCCGGGTTGATGTCGCGGATGAAGCCCTGCACGTCGTCGATGTCGTAGTGGAACAGGGCCAGTTCCACGGCCATCGCCAGCGTGGGCAGTTGCAGCTTCAGCCCCGCCTCCCAGGCATCAAGGGTTTCCTCGCGATAGGGTTCCACCTCCAGCGGGTTGAAGGGAAAGCCGCCGTAGAAGCCGCCGCTTTTGAAGCCGCTGGAATATTTGACGTAAACCAGCGCATCGTCCGTGGGATGCCACTTCAGCCCAAGCGAGCCGGCGAACTGGTCGTCGAGTGAATAGTCGGCCGCCAGGTCGCGCGCCAGATAGATGGGCGTTTCGCGCGGCATCCAGAAGTTGCCGTTGCGGTAGCGCTTGTTCTCGTCGGTCCAGCGCAGGCCGCCGGTCAGCGCCAGGCGCTCGGCAAACGGCCATTCCATATCGGCGTAGGCGGAAACGGAGCGGGTGTGCTGATCGTATTCGAGTATGCCGCGTCCCAGGCGCACGATGTGGTTGTCGGCCAGGCGGAAATCGCGGTGCTCCGCGAATTCCTCGCCGCTGACGCTCAGCCCGGCCAGCCAGTACACGCGGTTTTGCGCCGGCGCGCTCAGCCGGAATTCCTGGCTCCAGGTGCGCAGGTCGCTGCTCGAATAGCGGTGGCCGTATTCCCCGGCGCTGCCGTCGAGATCCAGCATCACGCCATAGTCGAAACGATCGAAGCTGGTCAGCGACAGGAAGTCGGCATGGCGCCCCTGCCAGTGCCATTCCAGCACCGAGCCCATGTAGTCGTTTGCCTGGCGGTTCATCAGTTGCGACAGCACCCGTTTGCCGTCGTCCGATTGCGCCAGAAGATTCTCGGGCACGCCGCTGCCGTCGGCCACGCGGTTCACGCCGGCCCAGTTGATGCACTCGCTTTCATCCCGCCGCCCGGCCAGTACCGGGGCACAGAATTCCCCGTTGCCGGAAGGATCGTACACGCCAAGCGAACGCCCAAGCGGAATGTCGGAATCGTCGCGTCCGCCCTGCAGCTTCCATTCCACGCGCGTGCGCGGCGAAAAATCGTGGCGCCACCAAGTGCGCAGGTCGAGCTTTTCGCGGTCGCCCTGCATGCCGCGCTCGGTGAGCGAATGCTGCCAGCCGTCGCGGCTGTTCTCCAGGTTGAACGCCACGCGCAATGCGCTGGCATCGCCCACCGGCAGGTTATAGGCGCCCTGCGCCAGACTGGTGTTCCAGCTGCCATAGCCCAGATCGAGGCTCGCTTCGCGCCGCCCCAGAACCGCGCGCCGGCTGTTGAGCAGCACCGCGCCGCCGGTGGTGTTGCGGCCATACAGGCCGCCCTGCGGCCCCTTGAGAATTTCCAGATCCGCCACGTCGAACAACGAGGCCGCCCCCATCACGGTGGCCACCTGGTAGGCGCCGTCCAGATACACGGCCGCGGTGGGCGAGTTGTTGCTGTTGAAATCCTGCAGGCCCACGCCGCGGATCACCCAGGTGGGAATCGCGGCACCGGCAAAGTCCTCGAACAGCGCCACGTTTTCCACCAGCGCGGCGGCCTGCGGCAGCGAACGGAAATTCAGCGCCTGCAGTGCTTCGGGCTCGAGCACCTTCACCGCCACATCAACATCCGTGGCCACCTGCTGGCGCTTCTTTGCCAACACCACCACTTCGTCCGGCACGGACGCCGGACTTTGCGCCACGGCGGCAGCCAGCGGCAACAGACTGAACAGGGCCAGCGCGGCGGCGCCAGGGAAAGAAGAGCACAGCGCTCTGGGTTGCATGGGGGCTCCTCGGACCTGCGGTTTTACTTGTCCTGCACGTGTACGGCATCCACTTTCTGGAAGCCGCGCGGCAGCATGTTACCGCGCCTGCCACGCTCGCCACGATAGTGCGCCAGATCCTCTTTGCCCAGCCGCACGTGACGTTTGCCCGAATACACCACGAGCTCCTGCGCCGGGCCCAGCACCGCGTAGGCCACCACGTATTCCGAGCGGTCGGCCACACGCGCCGAGGGAATGCCGATGATCTTGTTGCCCTTGCCCTTGGGCAGTTCGGGCAGTTCCGCCACCGGAAACGCCAGCATGCGCCCTTCGCTCGTCACCGCCACCACTTCGTCGGCGTCCAGGTTGCCCACCGCCACCGCCGGCATTACCCGGCTACCGGATGGCAGCGAGAGAATGGCCTTGCCGGAGCGGTTCTTGCCCAGCAGGTTTTCGAAGCGGGTGACAAAACCATAGCCGGCGTCCGACCCGATCAGGCACAGGCTGGCGGGCTCGGCGATCATCATGCTCGCGAACGTGGCGCCCGACGGCGGGCTGATACGCCCCGTGAGCGGTTCGCCCATGCCGCGCGCCGAAGGCAGACTGTGCGCGGCAAGCGCGTAGGCGCGCCCGGTGGAATCGAGGAAAGCCACGGTCTGGTTGCTGCGACCGCGCGCCACCAGCTTGAGCTTGTCGCCGGATTTGTACTGCAAGGCTCCCGCGTCCACCTCGTGGCCCTTGGCGGAACGCACCCAACCGGCTTCCGACAGTACGATGGTCACCGCTTCGGCGCTCACCAGCTCGGTTTCGGTGAAGGCCTGCGCTTCGGCCCGCGCCACCAGCGGCGAACGGCGCTCGTCGCCGAAGGCTTCGGCATCGGCGGCCAGCTCTTTCTTGATCAGCGTTTTCATGCGGCTCTTGGAAGCCAGCGTGAGCTGCAGCTGCACGCGCTCGGCTTCCAGCGCGTCCTGCTCGCCCTTGATCTGCATTTCCTCCAGCTTGGCCAGGTTGCGCAGTTTCAATTCCAGAATCGCTTCGGCCTGGCGGTCGCTCAGGTTGAAGCGCGCCATCAATGCCGGCTTGGGATGATCCTCGGTGCGGATGATGTGGATCACTTCGTCGATGTTGAGATAGGCGATCAGCAACGCTTCGAGGATGTGCAGCCGCGCCAGGATTTTCTCCAGCCGGTACTGCAGGCGGCGGGTCACGGTCACGGTGCGGAATTCGAGCCATTCGCGCAGGATTTCCAGCAGATTCTTCACCTGCGGCAGGCCGTTGGTGCCGATCATGTTGAGATTGACGCGGTAGCTGCGCTCGAGGTCGGTGCAGGTAAAGAGATGGCTCATCACCGCGTCGACGTCGATGCGGTTCGAGCGCGGCACGATGACGATGCGGGTGGGGTTTTCGTGGTCGGATTCGTCGCGCAGGTCGACGATCATCGGCAGCTTTTTCTTCTGCATCTGCGCCGCGATCTGTTCCAGCACCTTGGCGCCGGACACCTGGTACGGCAGCGCGGTGATCACGATGTCGCCGTCTTCCCGATGATAGACGGCGCGGCATTTCACCTGGCCCTTGCCGCCGGCATAGAGCGCGGCGATTTCCGCGCGCGGCGTGATGATTTCCGCCGCGGTGGGAAAATCCGGACCCTGCACCAGGTGCAGCAGATCGTCGAGGCCGGCACCGGGGTTGTCGAGCAGATGGATGCAGGCGTCGGCGATTTCACGCAGGTTGTGCGGCGGAATGTCGGTGGCCATGCCCACCGCGATACCGCTGCCGCCGTTGAGCAGCACGTTCGGCAAACGCGCCGGCAACACCACCGGTTCTTCCAGCTCGCCGTCGAAGTTGAGCTTCCAGTCCACCGTGTCCTGCCCCAGCTCGCTCAGCAGCACCTCGGCATAGCGCTGCAACCGCGACTCGGTGTAGCGCATGGCGGCAAAGGATTTGGGATCGTCGGGCGAACCCCAGTTGCCCTGCCCGTCCACCAGCGGATAGCGGTAGGAGAACGGCTGCGCCATCAGCACCATGGCTTCGTAGCAGGCGGAATCGCCGTGCGGGTGGAACTTGCCGATCACATCCCCGATGGTACGCGCGGATTTCTTGAACTTGGCGCTGTTCTTCAGCCCCAACTCGCTCATCGCGTAGATGATGCGCCGCTGCACCGGCTTGAGGCCATCGCCGATGTGCGGCAGCGCACGATCGTTGATGACGTACATCGAATAGTTCAGGTAGGACTGCTCGACGAACTTGCGCAGAGCGATCTGCTCCATGCCTTCGTCGTTGAAAGTAGTGAGGTCGGTCATCGTGGTTCAGCCGCTCGCAGGCTCATAGGTCGGCCAGGTTGCCGCAGGACTCCAGCCAGTCCTTACGATCGCCCGACCGCTTCTTGGACAGCAGCATGTCCATCAGTTCATGCGTTGCCTCGTAGTGGTCCACGCGCAGCTGCACCAGCCGCCGCGTGTCGGAATTCATGGTGGTTTCACGCAGCTGTATCGGGTTCATTTCGCCGAGACCCTTGAAGCGCTGCACGTTCGGCTTGCCTTTCTTGCCCTCGGAAACCAGACGGTCGAGGATGCCGTTCTTTTCGTCTTCGTCCAGGGCGTAGAACACTTCCTTGCCCAGGTCGATGCGATACAGCGGCGGCATCGCCACGTAGACGTGCCCGGCTTCCACCAGCGCGCGAAAGTGGCGCACGAACAGGGCGCTGAGCAGCGTGGCAATGTGCAGCCCGTCGGAATCGGCGTCAGCCAGGATGCAGATCTTGCCATAGCGCAAGGATCCGAGATCGTCCGAGCCGGGGTCCACGCCCACCGCGGTGGCGATGTCGTGCACTTCCTGCGACGCCAGGATTTCGTTCGAGCCCACCTCCCAGGTGTTCAGTATCTTGCCGCGCAGCGGCATGATCGCCTGGGTTTCGCGGTCGCGCGCCTGCTTGGCCGAACCGCCGGCCGAATCGCCCTCCACCAGGAACAGCTCGCCGCGCATCACGTCCTGCGTGGAGCAGTCCGCCAGCTTGCCCGGCAACGCCGGCCCCTGCGTGATCTTCTTGCGCACCACCAGCTTGCTGGCCTTGAGCCGGCGCTGGGCGTTGCTGATGCACATCTCGGCCAACTGCTCGGCTTCCGCCGTGTGCTGGTTGAGCCACAGGCTGAAGGCGTCTTTGATCACGCCGCTGACGAACACCGCGCACTGGCGCGAGGACAGCTTTTCCTTGGTCTGCCCGGCGAACTGCGGGTCCAGCAGTTTGGAGGACAGCACGAAGCTGCAGCGTTCCCAGATGTCTTCCGCGGCCAGCTTGATGCCGCGCGGCACCAGGTTGCGGAACTCGCAGAATTCGCGGATCGCCTCGATCAGGCCGGTGCGGAAGCCGTTGACGTGGGTGCCGCCCTGGACCGTGGGAATCAGGTTCACGTAGCTTTCGTTGATCACCTCGCCGCCTTCTGGCAGCCACAGCACCGCCCAGTCCACGGCTTCGTCATTGCCCTGCATGGAGCCGGTGAAGGGATGTTCGGGCAGGCAGACATTGTCCAGCGTGGACTGGCGCAGGTAATCGGCCAGGCCGTCCTCGTAGCACCACTGCGCGCTGCGCGCCTTGTCCGGCGCCACGGTGTTGTCGATGAACGTAACGCGCAGCCCCGGGCACAACACGGCCTTGGCACGCAGCACGTGGATCAGACGGCTGATCGACACGTTCGGTGAATCGAAATATTTGATATCCGGCAGGAAGCGCACCGTGGTGCCGGTGTTGCGCTGGCCCACCTTGTCGACGATGGCGAGCTCGTCGGTCTTGAGCCCATGCGCGAAATGCATGCGATAGACGTTGCCGTTGCGTTTGACCAGCACTTCCAGCGAGGACGACAGCGCATTGACCACCGACACGCCCACCCCGTGCAGGCCGCCGGAAAAACGGTAGTTGTCGCCGGAGAACTTGCCGCCGGCGTGCAGGCGCGTGAGGATCAGTTCCACCCCGCTCACCTTTTCCTCGGGATGGATGTCCACCGGCATGCCGCGGCCGTCGTCGCTCACTTCGATGTGGCCATCCTTTTCCAGCGTGACGATGATCTCGGTGGCGTGGCCGACAAGCGCCTCGTCGACGCTGTTGTCCAGCACCTCCTGCACCAAGTGATTGGGCCGGGTGGTGTCGGTGTACATGCCGGGCCGGCGTTTTACCGGGTCGAGGCCGCTCAGCACCTCGATGGAACCGGCGTTGTACTCTTTGCTCATGCGTGCATGCTCATCGTGCGTGATTGCCCGCCGGCACAGGCATCGCGGCGACACACCAACATCCATACCGATCGGATGGGCGACGCATGCGGGCGAGGCAAGGACGGGGGAAGGAAACGTAACGTTGGGAGCGGCTCATTACTGCGGATAGCCGGTACTGACTTACGTTGCGAAGCTGTATTTCATGCGTGAAAGATTAATAGCCGACCCCTGAAAAATCAACCGCATAGCGCTTGTCTTCCACACGTCTTACGCCGGTTTCGAAGCGGCCGTCGGGATGCAGGTTGAACCAGCGGTAGCCGGGATTGCGATGATCCAGGGCAAAGTCGTGGCTGTCGGGATGAAACTGGATACAGGTGGAAGGCGTGCCCAGGTAGCACACGCCCTGCCGCTCGCGCGCCAGTTCATGGTGAATGTGCCCAAACAGCACCGCCCGCACCCGCGGACAGGCATCCACCAGGGCGAACAGCGCTTCGGCATTCTTCAGGGAATGGCGCTGCAGCCAATGCGCCTGCACCGGCACCGGATTGTGGTGCAGGCACAGCAGGATGTTGGGTTCGGTGGCGGCATTGAGTGCGTCGGCGAGAAATTCCAGCTCGGTGGGCGACAGCCTGCCGAACACCTCGCCTTCCACGCTGCTGTTGCCCAGGATCACGCGCCAGCCCGGCACCGCGAAGCTGCGCGCAAAGCACGGGTTGCGCTCGCCGATGGCCACGCGCATGCGTTCAAGTTCGTCATGATTGCCGGGCAGCCAGTACTGCGGCACGCCAAAGGCGCCGAGGGCATGTTCCAGCCGCTGGTAGCTGGCGATGCTGTTGTCCTGGCTGACGTCGCCGGTGCAGACGATGACCTTCAGGTCCGGCTCATGGGTCCGGACCAGCTGCAACACGTCCCGCAGGCTCTCCTCGGAGTTCATGCCCACCAGCAGCTCTGCGGTATTCGCGAACAGGTGGGTATCCGTTATCTGCACCACCTTGGTTGCATCCGCGCTGCCTGTTGCTTGTTCAGTCAATGTGGCTCCGGCATGTGGATATTCAGATCAAGTATTCCTCTGCCTGAAGCGGCGATGCCGGGGATTGCCCCAACCCAGCGTCCAGGCACCACGTCAGCCACTCTGCCAGGAACTGGTTAACCTGCTCCTTCTCATCGGGGGTGAACTCCAGCGATTGGGCGAACCGCGGCTGAAAGCCCGCGGTGCGGCGATCCTGGTAGCTGACGACTTCGGCGGTATTGGCGTCATGATACAGACGAATCCGCATCACGGGGGGACGGTAGTACGGATGTGTGAAATCGGTATCAAACAGGCGCAGTTCCAGCGTGCTGGTGTAGCGGAAGCTTTCCAGCACCTGCAGTTCCACCCAGGCGCCCACCGCGCTCACGCTGCCGGGCAGGCCGATGCGGCGCGCGGTGCCGGGATCGAGCCGGGGCAACAGTTTGCGGACACGCAGATAATTGGCGTCACATACCGCCATGGCGGCGGCAAGATCGACGGGGTGGCGACGATAGCACAACCCTGCGCCGGCGCCTCCGCTAGTGCGGGTTGTGGGGAAGCTCATAGGATGGGGCTATTTCGTGGTACTCGGTCGCCAACGGTTCATGAAGGGCGCAAGGCCCGCCGGGTTTCGGCAAGATTCAGCTCCAGCCACTGCAGGGCGATGATGCACATCGCATTGTTGATCCGGCCATCCCGAATCCACTGCAGCGCCTGCTGGCGATCCAGAATATGGCTGCGAATGTTTTCCGATTCCGCCGCCAGGCCGAAAATGCCGACCGGCGTCTTGGCGGCGTCGAAACCGGCGCAGTAGACCGTCAGCTTTTCGCAGCTCCCGCCCGGGCTGTTGTAGTACTCGCAGACCTTGAACAAGGCCCCCACGTGCACCCCGGCTTCTTCAACCGCTTCGCGCTTGGCCACCTCCTGCGACGTCTCGCTCGTATCCTGCAATCCTGCCACCAGTTCCAGGGCCCAGGGGCCGTTGCGCTCGTCGCCGAGGCAACCGATCCGGAACTGCTCAACCAGCAGCACCTTATCCAAAAGAGGGTCGTATAACAAGACGCCTATCCCGGGGGGACGCACCAGCGCTTCGCGGCAGAATTCCGGGCTCCAGCCCCCTTCGAACAGCCGGCAGCGCAGGGTGTAGCGATCGATCTTGAGGAAGCCGTCGTACAGGCGTTCGCGCCGGACTATCTCGGCGTCGCGGCGATCGAACCGGGCAGGACTTGAAACGGGCATCGGGTTCCTCCAAATACGGGTGGCGTACCGCCACGGCGCCCCTGCGGACTGCGTGGACCGACGGCAGAATCCGGCTTTGTTTGCTACAATACAAGGCGCTTTGTAGTGATACTGGCCTGCGCAATCGCCATGGCGTACCTTGCGTGCTCTTCAGATATAGAGATAAATACAGCTGCCTGATGTCAGCACTGGTGAGACCCTGTCCAAAAAATTTGCTGACTGACCAGTCAGTCACCGACAAGACCAATTGAGGAAGCTTCACATGCGACACGCCGTACCCCGCCGTTTTCCCCTTGTGCGTCAGGCGCTCGGCCTTGCCATCTTCAGCCTGTGCGCAAGCAGCGCGCTGGCCGACGATCTGCTTGGCATCTTCAACCTGGCGGTGCAGAACGACCCTGAAATACGTCAGGCGCGGGCCAACTACAACGCCAACCATACCCTGATCGACCAGGGCCGCTCCTTCCTGCTGCCCACCGTGGAACTCACCGGCCGCACCTCGCGCGACACCAACGGCGTGGACGGTAAGCCGCCCGAAACCGACGGTATCTTCAGAACGCCGGAACACAGCTTCGCCAATGGCTACAACAACAAGGGCTGGGGGCTGAGCCTGCGCCAGGCGCTGTTCAACGCCGAAGCCTGGTATGCCTTTCAATCCGCCCGCAAGCAGGATGAAGCCTCCGCCATCAACCTGGCCAGCGCCGAGCAGGAACTGATCATGCGGGTGGCCACCGCCTACTTCAACGTGCTGCGCAGCCAGACCAACCTGGCCACCTTCATGGCGGAAGAGGAAGCGGCGAACAGCGTGCTGGAACAGACCCAGCAACGCTTCGACGTCGGTCTGGTGGCCATCACGGACGTATACGACGGCCAGGCCAATGCCGACCTCGCCAGCGTCAACCGCCTGGTGGAGGAAAACACGCTGAGCCAAAGCCTCGAAGCGCTGGAAGCCATCACCGGCCAGCCGCACATGGACCTTGAAGGGCTGTCCACCGATTTCCCGATCATCGCGCCCGACACGCCAATGGAAGACTGGATGGCGGTAGCCAACCAGAACAGCCCGGCGGTGCGCGCCGCCGAACTGGACGTGGCGGCACGCGAGGAAGACGCCAAGTCGGCCAAGGCGCGGCTCTACCCCACGGTGGACCTCAACATGGCCTACAACTGGAGCCAGTCGGGCAACCCCATCAGCATCACGCCCAACCTGGCGCTGGAAAACTCGGCCGTGACGCTCAACCTGACCGTGCCGATCTTCTCCGGCGGCCTCAACTCGTCGCGTCTGCGCCAAGCCTATTACGTGCGCGACGCCAGCGAGGAAGCACTGCTGAAATCGCGCCGCGACAACACCCAGAGCGTGCGCAACGCCTTCCGCAGCGTGGAAACCGACATGCGCGCGGTGGAAGCGCGCGGCAAGGCCATCACGTCGGCGCAAAGCGCATTGGAAGCCACGCAGGTGGGCGCGGAAGTGGGCACCCGCAACGTGGTGGACGTGGTGCTGGCACAGCGCACGCTGTTCCAGGCCCAGCGCGACTATGCCAATGCCCGCTACAACTACGTGATCGACGGTCTCAACCTGAAGCGCGCCGCCGGCACGCTCAGCCCGCAGGACGTGATCGATCTGAACGAGTGGCTGGTGCAGGGAGCGCCCTGATCGTTGCATGAAAACACGGCGGCGGCACGAGGGTGCCCCTAACCTTTTGGCAGTCCGCCGCCGTCCAGCAATGCCAGCAACCGTTCGTTCAGGCGCGCGGTGGCGCCCTGGTTGCGCGCCACCACGGCGCGTCCGCGTGCTCCCCTCTGCCCACGTTGTCCGGTATCGTCCAGCAGCGCCAGCACGGCTTCGGCCAGCTCGGCCGGATTCTGGACGATGGTGAGCGCCTGCGCCTCCAACAGTTCGTCGGTCACGGCCTGGAAGTTGTAGCGCGACGGGCCGATCACCACTGCCAGGCCAAGTGCCGCCGGCTCGATCACGTTCTGGCAGCCGGTATCCACCAGCGAACCGCCCACGAACGCCACGTCGGCAAGCCCATAGTAATAGCCGAGCTCGCCCATGGTGTCGCCCACCAGCACATGCGTATCCAGTCGGATGGGTTCCCGGCGGCTTGCCCGCTGCACCCGTAGCCCTGCCTTTTCCGCCAGCGCCGCCGCTTCCATGAAGCGTTCCGGATGCCTCGGCACCAGCACCAGCATCAGGTGCGGCGCCAAACCCACCGCCCGCACGAAGGCTTCCAGCACCAGCGGATCCTCGCCTTCGCGCGTGCTGGCCGCGATCCACACCGGACGGCCGGCCAGTTGCTCGCGGTCGGCATCGGCTCGGCGCTGCTGCTCGCCATTGACGCCGTAATCGAATTTCAGCGAACCGTTGATGCACAACCGCTCAGGCGCCAGGCCAAGCACCAGAAAACGCTCCCCGTCCGCCGGCGCCTGCGCCGCCACCAGCGTCAACCGCCCCAGCATTTCATGGGTCAACCGCGCGATGCGGGCATAGCCGCGGCGGGAACGCTCGGACAGGCGCGCATTGGCCAGTACCACCAGACAGTCTTGCCGCGCGCAGGCATGCAGCAGATTCGGCCACAGTTCGGTTTCCAGCAGCACCAGCAGCTGCGGGCGGTAGCGCGCCATGAAGCGCCCCACCGCGTCCGGCAGATCCCAGGGCAGATACACATGCTCCAGGGTGTCGCCGAACAGCTCCCGCACCCGCGCCGAGCCGGTGGGTGTGGAACAGGTGAGCACCACGCGCAGATCCGGCCGCGCCGCGCAGAACGCCTCGACCAGCGCGCGCGCCGCATGCACCTCACCCACGGACACCGCGTGGAATATCACCGTACCTGGCGCCGCCGCCCAGGGCGCGCGCGCATACCAGCCAAGACGCTCGCGCCAACGTTGACGGTAGGCGGGCTGTCGGCGGGAACGCCATAACAGGCGCAGCAGCATGAAAGGCAGCGCCAGATAAGCAAACAGGGTATAGCACCAGCGCAAGAGAAAAGGCCTCATCTTTTTGCGAGGGATTGTCCCGTGAACCCGCGCCGGCGGCAACCACCGGGGCGCTACGGCGCAATGCAGCCATGCACGGCGCAAAACCGGCCTCGACACAAACGTGGCCAGCGCCGGATTTCACCCGCCGGCACAGTCAGCCGCCCGGTGCCCACGACCAGCCGGACGCGTCATTCGCCGCCGCCTTGGGTATACTGCGCGCATGACCCGTTTCCCTTCCCGTTTCGACCTCTCCGCGTGAACCTGCAGCAGGATCTCATCATCGTCGGCGGCGGCATCGCAGGCCTGTGGCTGCTGGCGCGCGCGCGCCAGGCCGGCTACAGCGCCCTGCTCCTGGAACGCGATGCCCTCGGCGCCGGCCAGAGCGTGGCGTCGCAGGGCATGATCCACGGCGGCATGAAGTACGCGCTCGGCGGCACGCTCACCAACGCCTCCGAAGCCATCGCCGACATGCCCGCGTACTGGCGCGCCTGCCTGCGTGGCGAAGGCGACGTGGACCTGCGCGGCACGCGCCTTTTGTCCGACACCTACTATCTATGGCCGCGCCGCAGCCTGCGTTCGCGGCTCAATGCCTTTCTCGGCTCGAAAGCGGTGCGCGGCAAAGTGGATGCGGTGGCGGCAGCCGAACAGCCCGCGTTCTTCCACGGCCACGATGCCGGCCCGCTGTATCGTTTGCACGACCTGGTATTCGACGTGCCCTCGCTGCTGCACACCCTGGCTGCGCCACATGCCAACTGCATCGGGCAACTCGACCCGCTGCAGTGCCGCTTCGAAACCGACGCCGCCCAGGGTGGCCTGCGCGCCCTGCTGCTGCCGGACGGCACACGCCTCGGCGCCGAGCGTTTCATATTCAGTGCCGGCGCCGGCAACGAAGCCCTGCTGGCCGCGCTCGCCCTGCCCCAAACGCCGGTACCCGCGATGCAGCGCCGCCCCCTGCGCATGACGCTGGTCAAGCATCGCATGCGCGACCCGCTCTACGTTCACTGCGTTTCCGACCAGCTGACCGCCACCCCCGAATTGACCATCACCACGCATCCCTGCCGTGATGGCCGCACCGCCTGGTACCTGGGCGGCGAGCTGGCCGAAAGCGGCGCCACGCGCGATGCCGCGCAACAGGAACAAGCAGCGCGCACGCTGCTGGATGCACTGTTCCCCTGGTGCGACTTCACCGGTGCCGAATTCTCCAGCTTTCCGATCGACCGCGCCGAAGCCCGCCAAAGCGGCGGCAAGCGCCCCGACCAGGACAGCCTGCTGCCACACGGCAACGTCTTCTGCTGCTGGCCCACCAAGCTCACCCTGGCGCCCAACCTCGCCAACCGCGTGCTGGCACTATTGAACGAACAAGGCGTCATCCCGCACCACCCGCAAGCCACAGCACTGCCCCTGCCACGCCCCGTGGTGGCCCTGCCGCCCTGGGACCGCGCATGAACTTCCTGCGCGCGCTCGGCCACAGCGGCCCGCAGGTTTCCGCGCTTGGCCTCGGCACCGTCAAATTCGGCCGCAACCAGAGCGTGAAATACCCAAGCGGCTTCACCCTGCCCACCGACGCTGAAATCCGCGCGCTGCTGCAGCAGGCCCACGCACTCGGCATCAACCTCCTCGACACCGCCCCCGCCTACGGCAGCGCCGAACAGCGCCTGGGCCAACTGCTCGAGAACCGCCAGCAATGGGTGCTTGCCACCAAGGTGGGAGAAGAATTCGAGAACGGCCAGTCACATTTCGATTTCAGTGCGGCGCACGTCACAGCCAGCATCGACCGCAGCCTGCAACGCCTGCGCACCGACTACCTCGACCTGGTATTGATCCATTCCGACGGCAGCGATCTCGACATCCTGCAGCGCAGCGATTGCGTGGAAGCCCTGCAACGCTGCCGCGACGCCGGCAAGGTGCGCGCCATCGGCATGAGCACCAAGACCGACGCCGGCGGCATCGCCGCTGCACAATTGCTCGACGTGGTGATGCTCACCTGGAATCTGGCCCAACAGGACCGCGCCGCAGCGCAGGAAGCGGCACGCCTCGGCAAAGGCGTCCTGGTCAAAAAAGGCCTGATGAGCGGCCACGTGCAGGACCCCACCCGCGACCTCGTCGCCGAAAGCCTCACCCTGATCCTGCGCGAACCCGCGCTACACAGCGTGATCGTCGGCACCCTCAACCCAGAGCACCTGCGCCAGAATGTCGAAAAAGCGCGTCTGGCTCTCGAAAAAACGCAGAACGCAGATTGATAGAGGCTGATTGTCTTTGGTGGAACCCCACGGCACTTTCAGTGGCACCCGGCTTCGCTTGGGGGTTCAGCGCAGTGATTTTTTCAGGACGTTCAGCGGATACTGACGGCAGTCGGTGCGCGGCCCCGCTTGCGGAACGTTGGAGCGCTTTCCCGTCGGGTGCAAGCGCGGAAAAGCGAGGGTGAGGACAAGCGGTTACGGCGCAACGCGCCGTGCGCAGGCCGAACGACGCTCGCGCTGCGAGCGGCTGGGAAGTTTGAGCCGCGCAGCGGCGAGTTCCGCAGCGCCGCGCTTGTGCCCGACGGGGCGGAAGTGGAGCAAGCGGGGCCGCGCACCGACTGCCTACCACCGATCCCAAGCGGGGCCGCGCGCCGACTGCCCGCCACTGATCCCAAACTTCACTTCACCCCTGCTGAATCTTGCTCACAATCGCCGTAGTGGAGCAGTTTTCTTCCAGGCCAAGCACCCGAACCTCACCGCCATATTCGTAAACGATCTCCGCCCCCACCACCTTGTCGATCCCGTAATCGCCGCCCTTCACCAGCACGTCAGGCTGCAACTCGCGCAGCAGCTCCTCCGGCGTATCCTCGGCGAAGGACACCACCCAATCCACCGCCTCCAGCCCCGCCAGCACCGCCATGCGGCGATCCACCGAGTTGATCGGCCTGCCCTTGCCCTTGAGCCGGGTAACCGACGCATCGTCGTTCACCGCCACGATCAGACGCTCGCCCTGCTGGCGTGCTTCACGCAGATAACCGACGTGGCCAGCGTGGATGATGTCGAAACAACCGTTGGTGAACACAATGCGCTCGCCGTGCGCCTTGGCGTCGGCCACGGCAAGACGCAGTTGCTGGCGCGTCATCACGCCGCGGTCGGAACCGCCGTCGCGCTGGATTTCTCGGCGCAGTTCCGGACCGCTGATGGCGGCCGTGCCCAGTTTCGCCACGGCAAGGCCGGCGGCGATGTTGGCCAGCGCCACTGCTTCGGGCAGCGGCTTGCCGGTGGCCACCGAGGCGGCCACCACGGCAATCACCGTGTCGCCGGCGCCGGTCACGTCGAACACGTCGCGCGCGCGCGCCGGAAAATGCTGTTCCGGGGCATCCTTGCGCAGCAGCGTCATACCGTGCTCGCCGCGGGTGATCAAAAGTGCCTGCAATTCCAGATCGCGCAGCAGGGTCTGGCCCTTGCTCACCAATTCCATTTCGGAAGCGCAGGGCCCCACGATTTCCTCGAATTCGTGCAGGTTGGGCTTGAGCAGCGTGGCGCCGCGGTAGATCGAAAAGTCGCTGCCCTTGGGATCGATCATCACCGGCACGCCGGCGTCGCGCGCCAGGCTGATCAGCTCCGGCACCTGCGCCAGCGCGCCTTTCTTGTAGTCGGACAGCACCAGCACGTCGGTGCCGGGCAGCAGCGCCTGCACCTTGGCGCTCAAGCGCGCGGCGTCGGCAAGCGGAAAGGGCTCTTCGAAATCGAGACGGATCAACTGCTGATGGCGGCTGATCACGCGCAACTTGGTGATGGTGGGTTTGTCCGGTACGGCATGGAAATCGCACAGCACGCCGGCGGCGTTGAGGCTGGTTTGCAGCGCGCGGCCGGTGGCGTCATCCCCCACCAGGCCGGTCACCGAGGCGGCGGCGCCAAGCGCGGCCACGTTGAGCGCCACGTTGGCGGCACCGCCCGGGCTGTCCTTGGTGTCCTGCACCCTGACCACGGCCACGGGGGCCTCGGGGGAAATACGGGAAGTGGAACCGTGCCAGTAACGGTCGAGCATCACGTCGCCGACCACCAGCACACGCGCGCTATCGAAGCGGGGTATGTCGAGTTTCATGATCAGGGGGCTGGTTGAAAGAGCCGGCATCATAGCACAGCAGCGCGCATCTCCATCGCGCGCAAACGCTCAGGGCGCGGCAGGCTTTGCTACAATCGCCGGCAAATTTCCGGTTCAGGCCACAGTGACCAGCCCTCCGCCCTATTCAAGATTCCTCGCGCCGCGCTACTGGCCCACCTGGCTGGGCATCGGCCTGTTGTGCCTCGCCGCGCTCACGCCGCTGCGGATGCGGCTGTGGTGTGGCGCGCGCCTGGGCGATCTTACCCGGCATTTCGCCCGCGAACGGCGCTACATCACCGAAGTGAACATCGCCCGTTGTTTTCCCGAGTTGAATGCCGCCGAACAGGCGGCGCTGGTGCGGCGCAGCTTCCAGGAAAACGGCATCGGGCTGGTGGAAACCGCCTGCGGCTGGATTCGCCCGGCGGCACGCTTCAAGCCGCTCTCCACCCTTAAGAGCGGCGCGCTCATAGAGGCCGCACTGGCCGAAGGCCGCGGTGTCCTGTTTCTTGGCGCGCACTACACCACGCTGGATTTCGCCGCCAACCTGCTGTCGCAGTATTTTCCCTTCGCGGTAACCTACCGCGCGCACAAGAATCCGCTGTTCGACGCCTTCATGCTGCGTGGGCGCTTGCGCAACTGCAACGGCGTGTTCGACCGTTCCGACATCCGCGGCGCGCTGCGCCACCTCCGGCAGGGCAAGATACTCTGGTACGCGCCCGACCAGGACTACGGCCCGGAACAATCGGTCTATGCGCCGTTTTTCGGCAACAACGCCGCCACTATCACCGTGGGCACGCGTTTCGCCGCGTTCAATCGCTCGCCGACCTTCGTGGTGCGCCATCATCGCGGCACGGGCCCCGCGCCTTACGAACTCGAAGCCATCCCGTTTCCCGATTATCCGAGCGGCGACGAAGAAGCGGATGCCGCGCGCCTCAACCTGGCGCTCGAGGCCGCGATACGCGTTGATCCCGCGCAGTATCTGTGGATGCACAAACGCTTCAAGACGCAGCCCGGCGGCAAGCCGCAAAGTCCGTACATCTTCATCAAGACACCGAATCGCAAGCTGGACGCCCAACGCTGCCAGGCGCTGCTCGAGGGCAGCACGCCGCAGGCGCCGCATCCAGAGCGCGCCACGCTTGCCAGCGGCCTGGAACTGCGCCGTTTTTCCGGTTTCGCCGCGGGTTTGCTGCAACGGCGCCACCCGGCATTGCGCCTGGACCGCCGCAGCAAGCGGCTGCGCGCGCAGGGCATCGCCACCGTGACCGTCGACAGCCTGTTCCGCGTGCCGCATCTGCGGCAGACCTTCGTGACCTGCTTCGTACCCCAGGGCAAGGTGCTGGATGAGGTGACAGTAACGCCGGACACGGCCGCCGCGCTTTTGCTGCGGTTGCACGAGATTGGCGCTTCCTTTCCCGCGCTCTGCGCCGATGACCTGCGGCTCACCCCCGCGGGCCTGGCCATCGACGATCCCCTGCGCCTGCGGCTGCGTCCGGGCCAGGCCAGCTACCAGGAACGCTGCCACGATCTGCGGCAATTGGCCGCCGTGCTCGGCTACGACGCGGAGCATGACCGGCAATTGCAGCAGCACTATCTACAACGCCTGCGCGGCGATATCCGGCAGGATCTGCAAGCGCAGCTTGCCGCCACCGGCCACCCAACCGACAATGGCGCCGCCTGACGTTCCGGGAACGGAACGCATTTGCGCCCCAACAGCAAGACGCCACCACTGATACTCTGCGCATGAATGTTTCTTCCCTACAGCGGCATCTGCCCATCCTGGTCGCCGTGCTCGGCAGCCTGGCGTTGTCCGCCTACAGCGTGGCGACGCATCCGCTGCTCAACGACGACGCCTACGGCTACCTGCACGCCGCCGAATTGTTCCAGACGCAGGGCCTGCACACCGTGCTCGACCTGTACGGCTGGTACGCCTATTCCATTTTGATCGCCGTGGGCGATGCCGTGCTGCCGGGTGGATTATTGAGCAGCGCGCACTATCTCAACGCCTTCAGCAACGCGCTGATGGCGGCGGCCTTCGTGCGGCTGGCCAGCCAATTGCGCCCGGCCTCGCCGCCGCGGCTGCGCTGGTTCGCGGTGGGCGTGATCCTGCTGTATCCCGAAATCAACGAAATGCGCTATTTCCTCATCCGCGATTTCGCCTTCTGGGCCTTCGCGTTGTGGAGCCTGAGCCTGTTGCTGGACTACAGCGCCCACGGCCGCCTGCCCAGCGCCATCGGCTGGTGCCTGTGCGTGCTCATCGCCACCGCGTTCCGCCTCGAAGGCCTGCTGCTGTTGGCGCTGGCACCGCTGCTGCTGAGCCTGCCCCAGCGCAGCACGGACAAACGGCCACGCCGCATCTGGCCCTTATGGACGGTGCTCGCGGTGGGCGTGACACTGGTGGTATTCGGCTGCTACCTGGCGGGCATCGACCTGGTGGAACTGATCGGCTTCGCCTACCGCTATTACCTGCCGCTGCTGTTCAACCTGGGCGCTTCGCTGCGCGATACCACCGCGGCGCTGATCGCGGTGCTGTTCACGCCCGACAATTTTCCCGGCGCGGACAACCTGTGGCACGGCGGCATCATCATCGGCTTCGCCTACGTGTTCACCGTGCTGGTGAACCTGGCGCAGGCACTGAGCCTGCCGCTGGCGCTGCTGCTGGCCTGGGGCTGGCTGCGCGGCCTGCTCAAGCCGCTGCCGCACGTGGCGCGTCCGCTGCACGCGTATCTGTACAGCGCCATGATCGCGCTGACGCTGTTCATCCTGATCATGCATTTTTTGACCCAGCGCTATGCCGTGCTGCTGTCGCTGCTGCTGCTGATCCAGGTGCCGCTACTGCTCGACCACCTCGCCGAGCAGGCGCGCATCCAGGATTTCATGCCGCGCCTGCGCTGGGTGCTGGGCCTGGCGTGCCTCTACTATGCCGGCGACAGTCTGGTGAGCTTCGGGTATTCACGCGACTACGTGCTGGAGGCCATCGCCTGGACCCGCGAGGAGTTGCCCGCCGATGTGGAACTGCGCACCAACAACATGGCCATCGCCTACGAAAGCCGGCGCATCGACGACTACGATCTGGTCACGCGCGACGGCAGCCTCATCCTGCAACAGGCGCAGCCGGGCGACGTATTGGTGTTGGATTTGGCGCACGATGAGACAGTGCTGCGGGAGCAGTTGGAGGAACAGCGCGACCTGGCGCTGCGCACCAGTTTCTCCAACGAGCGCGGCGACGAGATTCGTGTCTACCAAGTCCAGAACTACGATCTGCTGACGCCGGGGGAGACGCGGCGCTAAGCTGGGTTGGATTCGATTGTTGGGGGCTCGTGGCCTGCATTTAGGGAAGTTGCGCCTCTGAGATTCCTTGTGGCCCGCATCTCTATCGTTGCGCCTCTGTCGTCCCTGTTGACCAGCCAGGGTACGCTACAAGCACGTCCGTGTGCGCTCGGTTCCGGGCCATCCCTGGCCCTCCAACGCCCCTGGCTGGTCAACAGGGACGCCAGAGGCTTACTTCAAACCTTCGGTGTTACGCACAAGAATTCAAACTCCGAACCCATGTCTGGATGCATTTGTGTACGCTGAGCAATGCCATGCGTAACCACGATGCTGAATATCTGCAGCCGCTGGCCGGAATAAGCGTTCGGGGGGCGTCGTAGGGCCAGGGATGGCCCGGAGCCGAGCGCCACATGGATGTGCTTGCAGCGTACCCCCGAAGGCTTATTCCGGCCAGCGGCTGCAACAGTCCTGATGCGGCCCACTATAACCCTATGCCGCTTTGCGCTGTTCTCGCCGTAGTGTCTTCATGCCCCGTGCCTCCACTTCACGCCAAAACCCCGCATCCGCAATTGCTTGTTTGAGCGGCTGGGCGGTGTAGTCGTGGATGAAGCGCAGGTAATCGCGTTGGGTGAGGCCGATGGCGAGGGAGGAGAAGTAGAGGCCGGCGAGATCCTTGATGATCCAGCGCTGGCGCAAGCTGCGCTTGCACAGGGCACGATGCAAATCGATTACGGTGAGACCGGCCTTGCCTTCCACTTTCAACAAATGGCACAAGTAGTAATCGCGATGCGCGATGCCGGCGCCGTGCATGAGGCGGGTGACTTGCGCCACTTCGCGGATCAGTTGCCATTTTTCCCGTGGCGATGGCGGGTTGTGCGACCAATCGCGGCAGTAGTCTTCCAGGGTGCAATGCGGCCCCACGTCTTCGGTGACCAGGAACGATTGCAAGCGCGAGGGCACCAGGCCGCGTCTGCCATAGGCCACGGCAAGCGGTGTGTTCACGCCCACGGCGCCAAGCCGTGCGATGGCCTGCCATTCGTTGTGGGCGCTCACCACCGGCAGGCGACCAAGCAGCAGGTTCTTCAGGATTTCACCCCAGGACGCGCCACGGTGCCGTTTGATGAAGTAGCGCTTTCCTTCCAGAACGAACGATAGGGTTTGGCGCTGCTCGAGCGCACGATGCTCTTCGCCCTGTACCGCAAAAGCCTCGGCAAAAGCGTCGCGTCCGCGCCAGTGCGTGGCAAACGGTGCGCGGAGGATGAGTTCAGCCATGGGGCGCCTCGTCGAGCAGCAGCGTGGCCACCTGTTGCGGCATGTCGTAGAGATCCTGCGTTTGCCCATAGGCGATGCCATTGGCGCGCCAGGCGGTGCTGTCGGCCTGCAGCATGGTTTGCAAATGGTCGTTCAATTGTGTCTGGACGAAGGGTTCATCGCACACCAGCCCGGCGCCTGCCGCCAGCACGTGTTCGGCATAGCCGCAGCTTGCCGTGGTGAGCACCGGCAACCCGGCCACCACGGCTTCGAGAATCACCAGGCCGGCGCTTTCGTGGCGCGAGGGATGCAGCAAAAGATCGGCGCCCTGCATGCAGTCGGGGATATCGGGCCGGCCCGGTTCGATGCGCACCTGATTCAACCCCAGCTGCTGCGCGTGGCGCAGCCAGGGCGCAGGCTGATCCTGGCCAAGCAGCAGGTAATGGACCCGCGCCCTGAGCGGCGCCGGCAGACTGGCAAGCGCCAACAGCGAACGGTCCACGCCCTTGGTGTTGAAGCTGCTGCCCACCTGCAGCACCAACAAATCCTGCTCGCCCAAGCCCAGGCTTTGGCGTATGCGTGCGCGCTGCATTGGCGCGTCGGCGCCGGCGCGGTGCTCACGGGAAATGCCGGGACGCAGATCGATCAGGCGTGATGCCGGCGTGTGATACACCGCTTCGTACTGGCGACGCTGCAAGGCGCTGAGCAGCAGGATGCGCGTGGAGGACTGCGGGCCGAACACGGCCGCTTCCTGCCGCAGGTAATGGCGCACGCGCGGGGTTTGCCGGTACCACCAGCCGCGCTGGTGCAGCGCGCGCCAGGCAAAGCAATTGTCGGCGCCGAAATAGACGTCGAGGCCCGCCATGCGGTTGAAACCGATTATGGTGTCGTAGCGCTGCCGCAATTCGGTGGCAACGAAACGTTCGAACGCGGCGCGCCGACCGGTGGCGGTGAACGCACGGCACGGCACTTCCACGGTATGAATACCTTCCAGGTGTGGGCCGTCCCAACGCAGGCAGTAGATGCCGATCTCGGCGCGCCCGCGGCAGGCCTGCACCACCTTGACCAGATCGCGCTGCATGCCGCCGTAGGGAAACCAGTTGAACAGTGCGAAGGCCAGTCGCATCGCGGTCTAATCCGGATAAAAGAGGCCGTCGAGCGTGCCGCGCCCGCCGGCCATCAGCGCCGTCAGCCGCTCCCATACCTGCTCCGGCGGATAGTCGCGATAGCAGGGCGGGTGCACGATGAATTCCTCGCCGTCGAAGGTGTCGCGGCGCGGTTCGCCCTGGTAGATGCAATGCTTCTTCAGGCAGGGCGAGCATTCGATGCGCGAGGGCAAATGCAGTTGATGGTGCCCATAGGTACCGGTCAGTTCAGAATTCGACGCACCGTATAGCGCCACGGTGGGCAGCGACAGCGCCGCGGCCAAATGGCCCAGCCCCGTATCCACCGTGACCACGCCGGCGCTGTTGACCATCACCCGCGCGATGTCGGTAAGCCCCATGCGGTCCATCACCTCCACCTGCGGCGAGCCTTCCGCCATCGCCCGCGCCTTGGCCAGTTCTTCCGGGCTGCCCCACAGCAGCTTCACGCCGTAGCCGGCGCCGGTGGCCAGGCGCACCAGTTTTTTCCAGTATTGCAGCGGCCACTGCTTGGATTCCCAGGTGGTGCCGTGCAGCAGCACGATGTAGGGCGTGGCGCTTGCCTTTGGGTCGCGGAACTGGCGCAGATTCAGGCCGTAGTCGCAGGTCTTGTAGTCGAAACTGTAGTTGAAGGTGCGCGAAAACAGATCGCGCAGGCGCTCCACCGCATGCTGCTGCCAGGGCACGGTGTACTTGACGTTGTAGAACAGCGTGGCCAGCGGCTCGCGGATGGTGGTGTTGCTCAGGCCCACCGTCAACCCGCGGGAAATACGGCTGATGATGCCGCTCTTGATCAGGCCCTGCGCGTCGATCACCAGGTCGTAGTGATGTTCCTGCAGGTCGCGCTTGAACGCGGCGAACTCGCCGCTGCGCCAGGTCTTGAACAGGTCGCGCCGCCAGCGGCGGAAGGCCACGGGAATCACTTTGTCGATGGCGGGGTGCCAGCGGGGAATCTCGGTAAAGGCTTCTTCCACCACCCAGTCGAAGCGCAGGCCGCGCTTGGCGCGGTAGGCATCGGTGATGGCCGGCAGGGTATGGATCACATCCCCCAGCGACGATACCTTGACGATCAGAACACGCATGCAGTTTCTTCTCCAGCTTCAAACCTGGCCCGGCACGGGGGCGGCAGCCACCAGTGCGTCGAGCGCGGACACCACCCGCCCAGGGCCCAGCTGGCGCAGGCAATTCAGATGTTGCAAGGGGCATTCGCGCTTGAAACAGGGACTGCAGGACAACGCTAGCGAGAGCATGGCAACCCGCTCAGCCAGCGGTGGGGTGAAGCCAGGCGAGGTCGAGCCGTATACTACCACCAACGTGCGCCCCAGCGCGGCGGCCACATGCATCAAACCCGAATCGTTGCTCACCACTGCCGTGGCCTGCCCGAGCAACAGCACGGCATCGCTCAGCGACGTGGTGCCGCAAAGATCATGCAGCCGTTCGCCCAGCGCCGGTGGCACCTCGGCCACGATGCGCGCGCCCACCACCGCGTCCCTGGCCGAGCCCAATAGCCACACCTGCCAGCCGCGCTGCAGATAGTGCGCGGCCACCGCCGCATAGTGCGCCTCGGGCCATTGCTTGGCGGGACCGAATTCCGCGCCGGGGCACAAGGCAAGCACCGGCTGCGCGGTGGTCAGCCCAAGCCGCGCCAGGAGCGGCGCCAGCGCGGACGCATCCGGCACCAGGCGCGGCCACGGCAATGGCTCCGGCAACGGCGCCTCCGGGGCGAACGCCAGCGCGGCGAAGCGCTGCACCATCAGCGGATAACGCGTCTTGTCGAGCGTGCGGCAATCGTTCAGCAGTCCTCCGCGCGCCTCGCCGCGCCAGCCGGTGCGCAACTCGATGCCGGCCAACCAGGGAATCAGCGCCGACTTGAACGAATTGGGCAGCACGATGGCCTGGTCGTAGCCTACTTGCTTAAGTTCGCGCCCGAGGCGCCAGCGCTTGCCAAGCGCCAGTTCGCCATGACCGATCGGCAACGGCAGCGTGCGGCGCACCTCCACCATGGCGCCGAGCAATGCTTCGCACCAGGCGGGCGCCAGCACGTCGATGGCCACTTCGCCCTCGCGCTGCGCCAGGCAGCGGAACAGGCTTTGCGCCATCACCATATCGCCCACCCAGGACGGCCCCACGATCAGTATCTGTTTCATAGCGGCGCGTGCCCTTCCCCGCCGCGGCTCAGCTCGCCCGGCGTGATGCCGGCAAACAGGCGATCCCAGATGGCGCAGACGCGCGCGCGCTGTTCCTGGTAGGCATCCTGCTCCAGGTCGTAGTTCTTGTTTTCCAGGGCGTGGCGATGCAGCAGCGTACGGTATTCGATGTAGATGGCCTGCAGCGCATGCGCCTCTTCCGCGCCGAGCACGCCGCAGGCGGCGGTTTCGTCGAGCAGGCGCATGTTGTCGGGCCAGCGGCGCAGCTCCGGATGCTCGGGGCCGTAACGCAGGGTCAGGTACTGCACGATGAATTCGATGTCCACCAGCCCACCGGCGTCCTGTTTCAGTTTGAAATGGTGCGAGCCGGGCTTGCTGCCGAGCTGTTGGCGCATTTTATGGCGCATCGACACGATGTCGCGCGCCAGCACCTGCGTGTCGCGCGGCAAGCGCAGTATCTCGTCGCGTATCGCATCGAAGCGCTGCGCCAGGTGCGGCGAACCCGCCACCACCCGCGTGCGCACCAGCGCCTGGTGTTCCCAGGTCCAGGCATCGCGTTCCTGGTAGCGCTGGAAGGCTTCCAGGTTGCTCACCAGGGCGCCGGAAGTGCCGGAGGGCCGCAGACGCATGTCGATTTCGTACAGCTTGCCGCTGAGCGTGTGGGTACCGAGCAGCGACAATATCTTCTGCCCCAGCTGCACGTAGAAGGCGGCGCTGCCGATCGGCTTGGCGCTGCCGCCGCCGGTGGTGTCCCGCTCGGGATGCGCATCGTGCATGAACACCAGATCGAGGTCGGAGCCATAGTTCAGTTCGATGCCGCCCAGCTTGCCGTAGGCGATGATGACGAAGGCCGGTTCGCCGCTCTGGCCATCGGCATTCACCGGCAAACCATAGCGTCCCGTGAGCTGCTGCCAGGCAAGCACCAGCACTTCGCGCAGCACCGTTTCGGCCACCCAGCTCAGCGCGTCGCTCACTTTCATCAGCGGCAGCGTGCCGCTGATCTCGGCGGCTGCCACGGTAAGCGACATTTCCTGCTTGAAGAGGCCGATGGCGCTCAGCTGCTCCTCCAGCGCATCGCCGGGAATGCGCAGCAGTTGCCGTTGCAAGGCTTCGCTCAGCTCATCCTGCCGCGGCGGGCGATCCAGCGGGCGCAGCAGCTCGTCGAGCAGCACCGGATGCTGGCACAACAGCTCCAGCACCCAGGCGCTGGCCACGCACAATTTGACCAATTGGTTCAGCGCCACCGCATTTTCCATCAGCAGCACCAGGTAGGCGGTACGTTTTGCCACCGCCTGCACGAACGGAAATACCCGCTCGAAGGCGAACGCGGGATTGTCCTCGCGCTGCAAGCGCGCCAACAGCCGCGGCATGAACCGATCCATGCGCTGGCGGCTGGTGCGGTCGAGCATGAGGTACTGGCGGCTTTCGCGATAATGGCGCAGCGTGCCAAGCAATTCGTCGGGCGCTTCGAAGCCGCGCGCGCGCAACATTTCCTCCGCGCGCGCGCCTTCCAGCGAACCCAGCCACAGCTGCGCCAGTTCGCCGTCTTCCGCCTCCGGTTGGCCATTGGCGGGATCAGCGATCAGTTGCGCGAAATGGCAAGCCACCAGGTCGCGCACTTCCTCCAGCCGCTCGCGCAAGGCAAGGGAACTGGTGTAGCCCATGGCGCGGGCGCAGCGGTATTCGTCCAACGCATCGGCGGGATAAAGGTGGGTTTGCTTGTCGCGCAGGCCCTGGATGGCGTGTTCCAGCCGGCGCAGGAAGCGATAGCCGGCTTCCAGTTCCGCGGCGTCGTCGGCCGGCAGGCAGCCTTGCTGGACCAGGCCGGCCATGGCGCCAAGCAGCGTATTGCATTGCAGATGCGGATGGCGGCCGCCAAAGATCAGTTGCAGCGCCTGCACGATGAATTCGATTTCGCGGATGCCGCCGCGCCCCAGCTTGATGTTGTCGCCCATGCCCTTGCGGCGCACCTGCTGCTCGATCTGTCCCTTGAGATCGCGCAGCGCGGCGATGGCGGCGAAATCCAGGTAGCGCCGATACGTGAAAGCGCGCAGCACCTGCATCAGTTCCGCCACCGGACCCGCATCGCCCGTGACCGCGCGCGCCTTGATCATGGCAAAGCGTTCCCAATCGCGCCCCTGCGTCAGGTAATAGGCTTCCATCGCCCCTAGCGACAAGGCAAGCAGGCCCGCCGTGCCGTAGGGGCGCAGGCGCAGATCCATGCGGAACACGAAACCGTCGGGCGTGGTGGTGTCCAGCGCCTGGATCAGCAACTGCCCGAGCTTGCAGAAATACTGCTGCATGGTGCTGCTTTGCGCACGCGGCGCCTGCTGCTTGAATTCGGGCGTGACGGTGGTGTCGCCGTCTTCGGGAAACACGAACATCAGGTCAATGTCGGACGACAGGTTGAGTTCGAAAGCGCCGTACTTGCCCATCGCCAGCACGATCAGTTGCTGCTCATGCCCGGCGCGATCCAGCGGCAGGCCATGCAGGCGCTGCACCAGCGGCGTCAGCGCGGCGATGGCGTAGGCGAGGCAGCTGTCGGCCAAGAGGCTCAGTTCACGCGTGGTGTCGAGCACGTCGAGGGTCGCGTTCAGGTCGCGCCACAGAATGCGCAGGTATTCCCGTTTGCGGAACCAGCGCAGCTGTTTTTTCAGGCGTTCCAGCGGATCGGTCAGTTCCTCGCCGACGCCCGCCACGCAGCGGTCCAGCTGCGCTCCCCAATCGGTATAGGTGCGTTCCAGATCGCCGCTTTGCAGCAGATCCTCCAGCAGCGCCGGTTCCTCCATGCACAGCTGCGCCGCGTAGTCGCTGCCGCTCCAGAGGCGTTCCAGCTGCGCTTGCGCTTGCGGCGCGGCGGAGATCAGGGTGGACAGTGCAGGACGGTCTTGCAAGGTTTGCCGGAAACGTACGCGGTAGGACTCCAATAGATTGTCATAGGCCTGCATGTTCGGGTCCTGGCGTGCGGGTGATGCTGAGGCAGTGTAATTGGGCACTTTGCAAATACAAGCCGCCTGTCACGGCTCCGGTTGTTGATCGTGATTGCGTCTATTGCGGCTTGCGCGCCACCACGATGGCGCGGGTGGGACGCGGGTGGCCTTCCACCGTCAATGCCGGGTTGGCGGGATCGAGATCCTGCGGCAGCGATTCCCAGGTCATCCAGTCAGTAGGCCGTTGTTCTTCGGTGGAAGTCACGGTGACATCCACCACCCGTGGCGCCACGAAGCCTGCCCTAAGCAGCCAGCTTTCCAGTGTGGCAGGCGAAGGCAGGAACCACACGTTCGGCATGCGCGAATAACGCCCCGGCGGCACCAGCACGTGATCGCGCGGACCGTCCACCACCAGCGTTTCCAGCACCAGCTCGCCGCCGGGGCGCAGCGCCTCGCGCAGGCCAAGCAGATGTTCGAACGGCGAACGCCGATGGTAGAGCACGCCCATGGAAAACACCGTGTCGAACGCGCCGAGATTCGGCGGCAGCTGCTCGAACGTCAGCGGCAGGAGGTGCACCGGCCACTGCGGCAGATAGCGGCGCAGCGCCCAGTATTGCAGGTTGAACAGCAGCATCGGTTCCACGCCGATCACCTGGCTGGCGCCGGCGCCTGCCATGCGCCAGCAGTGGTAGCCGTTGCCGCAGCCCACGTCGAGCACCGTGCGCCCGGCAAGCGGGGTGATGTGCGGCAGGAGCCGTTCCCACTTCCAATCGCTGCGCCATTCCGTGTCGATAGGAACACCGAACAGATCATACGGCCCCTTGCGCCAGGGGTGCAGCCCCATCAAGACTTGCGCCAATTGTGCCTGTTCCGCCTCGCTTGGCGGTGTGGCGCGGCGCAGGTGAACGCCGTGCTCCAGATCGACGTTCGCCGCCTGCCAATCGGGCAAGGCATCGAGCGCGGCACGCCAGCGCGGCAGATCGCCGTGGTTGAGCGTGGGCAAGAGATCGTCGGGCACGGTGTCCGCCAGCGCCGCAAGCGGCGTGCCGAGCAGGCTCTGCCGCAACGCGGCGTAGCGCAGGTACCAGCGTGAGGGATTTTCTTGCAGGATGGAGTGCGACACGTGACCTACTTGATCGCCACCATCGACGCGAAATTGAAACACTGGAACCACACCGCGCAGCTGCTGAAACCCGCCGCCAGCACGCGCTGTTCGTGGGTGCGCAGGCTTTCGGGCACCAGCACGTTCTCGATGGCGGCGCGCTTGCGGCTGATTTCCGTGCGGCTGTAGCCGTTCTGTTCCTTGAAGCGATGGTGCAGGTCAATGAACAGCGCGTTGAGCGCGGGATCCTCGAAATGAATCTTTTCCGACAGCACCAGCATGCCGCCGGGTCGCAGCCCTTGCGCGATGCGCGCCAACAGCGCCGCGCGCCGTTCCAGCGGCACGAACTGCAGGGTGAAGTTGAGCACCACCATGGAGGCGTTCTCGATCGGCAGGTCGAGCAGGTCGGCGCACAGCAGTTGCACCGGTACGCCGCCTGTGTCCTCGCGCAATACCGCCTCGCAGCGGCCGATCATGGCGGGGCTGTTGTCCACGGCGATGATTGAGCAGCCGGGCGCCTTGATGCCGTGGCGCATCGCCAGCGTGGCCGCGCCAAGCGAACAGCCGAGATCGTAGCAGCGCGAACTGGGCTGCGCGTAGCGTTCGGCCAGCGTGCCGATCATGCCCACGATGCTGGCATAGCCGGGCACGGAACGTTCGATCATGTCGGCGAACACCGCCGCCACTTTGGTATCGAATACGAAGGCGGCTACCGGGTCATCGCTTTGGTAGAGCGTGTCGCGCACGTCAAAGATCGGCCTGGGCATGGCCTTGCGCCACCAGCGCGGCACGGATGGCGGCGGCGGTTTCGACCAGTTCCTCGGTGGCGGCCGGCTTGGCGAAGCGGAATTCCATGTTGCTCATGGTATCGATCGGGATCAGGTGGATGTGGGTATGCGGTACTTCCAGCCCCACCACCGACATGCCGACGCGCTTGCTGGACACCACCGCCTTGAGGCCCTTGGTGATCTGCTGGCACACCGTCATCAGGTGCGCGGCCGTGGCCGGGGGCACGTCGTCCCAATGGTCCACTTCCTGGTTCGGAATCACGATCAGATGACCGCGGCGGATGGGCTGGATGGTCATGATGGCGAAGCAGAGCTCGTCCTTCCACACGAAGTGGCCGGGCAGTTCGCCGGCGAGAATTTTGGTGAAGATGCTGGACATTACGGATGCACCCGTGGCCTGGAAACAGAGGTGGCAACTATAGCATGGGGCCGCTATCCTTCGGCCCCTCGCCGGAAACCGCCGGACACGCGGCGCCGCTTTCCCAGCGTTGCGTCAGGCATACGTGGAGACATGACCATGGCCGCAAGCCCCAACTGCCCGCAGTGCGATTCCCCCTACGCCTACCAGGACAACAGCCTGTGGATCTGCCCCGAATGCGCCCATGAATGGTCGGGGGACGCCAGCGCCGATGCCGGCACGGAAGCGCCACAGGTCAAGGACGCGCACGGCAACGTGCTGACCGATGGCGACAGCGTTACCGTCATCAAGGACCTGAAGGTCAAAGGATCCTCCGCCGTGGTAAAGGTGGGCACCAAGGTGAAGAACATCCGCCTGGTGGATGGCGACCACAACATCGATTGCAAAATCGACGGTATCGGCGCCATGAAGCTCAAGTCGGAATTCGTCAAGAAAGCCTAGGGAGGCGCTGAACAATCCCAGTGGCAGCGCACAGCGGCCTTGCGCGGTGCTCGCACGTTCGCCTGCCTATCTCCACGTAAAATGTGAACTCGGCGGCTTCGCCCGCCATTGCCCTGCGGCATCATCCCGCGCGCGTGCGTGCAATGCGCACGCATCCCACCCCTGCCAGGAGCCCAGGCAATGACCCTAGAAGAAATGATCCGCGCGGTGCAGAAAAAACTGAAAGTGCAGGTGGACGGCAAGGCCGGCCCCGAAACCTGGGGCGCCATCTACGCCCAGCTCGTCAAGCCCACCATCGACCGCAAGCCGCCCGCCGAAACCATTCCGCTGGTGGACGAGCGCAGTGAAAAGAACATCGCCACACTGTTGCCGGAAGTGCGTCCTCTGGCCCGCGCGCTGGTGCACAAGGCGGCCGCCGCCGGCATCCAGATCAAGGTGCTCAGCGGCCTGCGGACCTACGAGGAACAGGATGCGCTGTATGCGCAAGGCCGCACCGCCTCCGGCAACAAGGTGACCAATGCCAAGGGCGGCTATTCCAACCACAACTTCGGCATTGCCTTCGACGTCGGCGTCTTCGAAGGCACGCGCTACCTGGGCGATTCGCCCAAGTACAAGGCAGTGGGCGCGCTTGGCATGGAACTGGGGCTGGAATGGGGCGGCAACTGGAAAAGCATCGTCGACCAGCCGCACTTTCAACTGCGCCCGACCTGGGCCACGGAATTGACCGAACGCGACATGCTGGCCGCGCTGCGCACCCGGCTGGACTCGGGACGGGAAGTGTACGCCTGAGGTTGGCGCTGCCCGCGGCAACGGACTAAGGTGATTCGGCGCTTGGCGGCGGGCAATTCGCCTGCCCTTCATGCCCCATGATCGCGCAGATGCTTGCCGGCAGGGTTTCCACCAGATAGTCGATGAAGGCCCGCACCGCCGGCAGCAGGCCGCTGCGATGCGTGTACACCAGATGCACGATGCCGGGCGGCGGCAACCACTCCGGCACCACGCGCACCAGTTCCCCGCTGGCCAGTTGCGCACGGCAACGGAAATCCGGCAGTTGCACCACGCCCAAGCCTGCCACCGCCGCGGCCACCAGCACCGCCATGTCGTCGGTCACCAGGCGCGGTTCGTGCCGCAGCGTCAGCTTTTCGCCCTTGGCATGGCGCAGCGCGAACTCGTGGCGGCCGTTGCTGTAGGCCATGGATAAGGTCGGCAGCTTCAACAGGTCCAGCGGATGCTGCGGCGGGTCGTCGCCAAGCAGCGCCGGGCTGGCGAACAGCGAAGCGGGCGAAGGCGCCAATGGACGGGCGATGAATGAGGAATCCTCGATACGTTCACGCACCCGCAGCGCCACGTCCACCCGTTCCTCCACCAGGTCCACCGGCCGGTTCACGGCCAACAGATGCACCTTCACCTCCGGATAGCGCTGCATGAAGGCCGGCAGCAGCTCCAGCAGCGCCACCTGGCTCAGCGCCAGCGGACAACTGAAACGCAGCTCGCCGCACGGCACCGCCTGCACCTCCTTGGTCAGTTGCTCGGCCGCCTCCACCGCGCCGGCGATCACCTGGCAATGCCCCAGGAATTCGCGGCCGATGTCGGTGAGGGTGAGCTTGCGGGTGCCGCGATGCACCAGGCGCAGCCCCTGCGCCGTTTCCAGTTCCGCGAGGCGGCGGCTCAGGGTGGACTTGGGCATGCCGAGCTTGCGCGCGGCGGCGCTGATGCTGCCCGCTTCGATGATGCGGGCGAAGAGGACCATGTTGGTGATGTCCTGCATGACCAATGTTCCATATATGAGACTTTGAGTGCCATGATACGCGTCTAGTCTCAAATCCAGAACAAAATAGACTGGTCTCCGTCATCACTTCCCTTACGGAGAATTCCCATGCACATACTGCACATCGATTCCGGCCTGTTCCCCGGCCAGTCCATTTCCCGCCAGCTCAGCGAGCAGTTGGTTGCCCGCCTGGTGGAGCAGAATCCCGGCAGCCGGGTCAGCCGCCGCGACCTCATCGCCCAGGCGCCGGCGCACCTGGACGCCACCCTGCTCGGCGCCGCCGCCAAGCCGCCCGCCGAACGCAGCGCATTCGAGAAAGAACAGCTGGCGCTGAGCCAGAACCTGCTCGACGAACTGTTCGCCGCCGATACCGTGGTGATCGGCGCGCCGATGTACAACTTCGGCATTCCCAGCCAGTTGAAAGCCTGGGTGGACCGCATCGCGCAGGCCGGCGTCACCTTCCGCTATACCGCGGAAGGCCCCGAAGGACTACTGAAAGGCAAGAAGGCCTACATCCTGTCCAGCCGCGGCGGCATCTACAGCGAAGGCCCCGCCGCCGCCTTCGAACACCAGGAAAGCTATTTGCGCACGGTGCTCGGTTTCGTCGGCATCACCGACGTGCAGGTGATCCGCGCTGAAGGCGTGAACCTGGGCGAAGACGCCAAGGCCCAGGCGCTGGCACAGGCAAGCCGCGCCATCGCCACGGTCGACGACGTGCGGCAACAGGCCGCCGCCTGATAGCACGGGCGCTGGGCCGATCCATCATCGGCCCAGCGCCCGCTTTCCCTCCTGCCGCTTGCGCCTGGACCCGCCCGGCCCGACACTAGGCGCCATCAATCCCAGCCCCGCAGGAGATTCCCATGGCTGACACCACCCACTACACCGGCAGCTGCCACTGCGGCGCCGTCTCGTTCGAAGTCGACATGGCGCTGGACAGCGTGGTGAGCTGCAACTGCTCGCACTGTTCGCGCAAGGGCTTTCTGCTGGCGTTCGTGCCGGCGGACCAGTTCACGCTGCTGTCGGGCCAGGAAGCGCTGAGCGAATACCGCTTCCACCGCAAGGCCATCGCCCACAAGTTCTGCAAGCACTGCGGCGTGCAGGCCTTTGCCTATGGCGCCATGCCCGACGGCTCGCCCTGCCGCGCCATCAACGTGCGCTGCCTGGATGAGGTCGACATCGCCGCCCTGGCGGTGCAGCAGGTGGACGGCAAGCAGTTCTGACCCCCCATTCGATTCTGTGCGCCGGTGCACAATTTCAAGGCGCGCGCCGTGGTGCCCGGCGCCGGATTCACGTACCGTGACAGGTCTCCAACAGCCAGGGTTTGCAGTCATGGCCAAGGCCTCCTTCTATACCGCCGCGCAGTGCCGAGAACTGGATCGTCTGGCCGTCGAGGACTACGGCGTTCCCAACATCACCCTGATGCAGCGGGCCGCTGAAGCCGCTTTCAATGCGCTCCGGCAGCAATGGCCCGATGCCACCGCACTGGAAATCTTCTGCGGCATCGGCAACAACGGCGGCGACGGCTTCATCACCGGCATGCTGGCGCAGAAGGCCGGCCTGCGGCCGCACATCCACATCGTGGGCGACGCCAGCCGCATCGCCGGCGATGCGCTCAAGGCGCTGCAGCTGGCAAGCAGCAACCAGGTGCCGCTGGACGGCAGTGCCGTGCTGGCCAGCAGCGAACCCGGCACCGTCATCGTCGACGCGATGCTCGGTACCGGCCTGCATGGCGAAGTGCGCGCGCCCTACCGCGAGGCGATCGCCACCATCAATGCCAGCGGTTTGCCGGTGCTGGCGCTCGACGTGCCCTCGGGGCTGTGCAGCGATACCGGCGCGGTGCTCGGCAACGCCGTGCGCGCCGATCTCACCATCACCTTCGTGGGCCGCAAGCTGGGCCTGGCGCGCGGCCAGGGTCCGGCACATGCCGGCAAGGTGGTGTTCGCCTCGCTCGATCTGCCGCAATCGCTGTACAAGCGGGTACCCGGCACCACGCAGGCCTGATTGCCTTTCGAGCGTTCTGCTACACTCCGCATGCCCGCCACTTGGACCGAACGGTCATTCCAGGGAGATCGGCATGCAAGCAAACCGCACAGTTGCCCACGCCATCGCCTTGGCGGTATTCACGCTGCTGCACACGTACGCGACATCGGCCGCGGAAGATCCGCCCGCCGCCACGCCGGAATCCATCGAGGAAATCGAAATCGTCGGCCAGCGTACGCTGTCCACGCTGCGCCTGGAAATCAGGCGGGAGGAAGAACAGATGTTCGACCTTTTCAACGACCTCAACGACGTGCGCGAATTCGATGTCAGCTGCGGCGAGGTGATCGTAACCGGCAGCCTCATTCCCGCACGCGAATGCGTGCCGCGCTACATTCAAAGGGCGCGCTTTCTCAACGCGCAGGATTTTCTGCAATTCGGCATTCCGCAAAAAACCGAGCAGGAACTATGGTGGGAAAACCGCCGCAAGAACGAAGCGTTCAATGCCAAGATTCGCAGTCTTGCGGTCGAACATCCTTCTCTCGCCAACACCATGCTGAACCTCAACGCCAAGAAGCAGCACCTGCAGGCGCTGGAACGCGAGCAGAAAGACGGCAAGGTGGGGCGCTTCCTCTCACGCGTGTTCGGGGACGATCAGGACGAGTGACCCTGCCTACAACTCGTCGAGCGGCAGGCCCAGGCTGCTTGGCAACTGGCGCAGCACGAAGCTGGAATGCACGTCGGTGACGCCCGCGATGCGGGTAAGCTTGTTGAGCAGGAAATCCTGGTATTCCTCCATGTCCTTCACCAGCACCTTCAGCTGGTAGTCCGCCGACTGGCCGGTGATCAACAGGCATTCACGCACCTGAGGCAGTTCGCGCAGGGTGGCTTCGAACTGGTCGAAGCGGTCCGGCGTGTGCCTGTCCATGCTGATCTGCACCAGCGCCATCAGCTTGAGTCCAAGTGCGGAGGCGTTGAGTTCGGTGACATAGCCGCTGATCAGCCCCGCCTCCTCCAATTGACGCACGCGCCTGAGGCAGGGCGAGGGAGACAGCCCCACCTTGTCGGCCAGTTCCTGGTTGCTGATGCGTGCATCGCGCTGCAGTTCCTGCAGGATGTGCTTGTCGATGCGGTCGAGTTTCATGGGGTCCTCGCATGGGCGCCTGGCCACCGGCCTTGGGCCAGATTGCCCTTATATTCTCTTCAAAGCAATTATCCACTTTCAATACGGCACATATTGGCAATTTATTCCATAAAAGACAATATACGAACCATCTTCGCAATTTCATTCCCCGGCTTTTCCCTTACACTGCGCAGCACGAATCGCAATGACGCCGCCCACCAGGCGGCCACACAACGCAGGTAAAAGCACATGAGCCAGTACGACCACACCAAGTACCAACCGTTCCGCCCCGTGGGTTTAAAAGACCGCACCTGGCCGGACAAGGTCATCAGCGCCGCGCCTATCTGGTGCAGCGTGGACCTTCGGGATGGCAATCAAGCTCTGATCGAGCCCATGTCAGTCGCCCAGAAAAAGCTCATGTTCGGCCTGCTGGTGGATGTCGGCTTCAAGGAAATCGAAGTCGGCTTCCCCGCGGCCTCCCAGCCCGACTTCGACTTCGTGCGCTATCTGATCGAGGAAAACGCCATACCGGACGACGTGACTATCCAGGTGCTCACCCAGGCGCGCCCCGAATTGATCCAGCGCACCTATCAGGCGCTCAAGGGCGCCAAGCGCGCCATCGTGCATCTGTACAACTCCACTTCCACGGTGCAGCGGGAAAAAGTGTTCAAGCTCGACCGCGAAGGCATCAAGGCCATTGCCGTGAACGGCGCCAGGGAAGTACTGCGCTGCGCGCAGGCGGCGCCGGAAACGGACTGGTATTTCCAGTATTCGCCCGAAAGCTTCACCGGCACCGAGCTCGACTATGCCGTGGAGGTCTGCGATGCCGTCAATGCCGTGTGGCAGCCCACACTGACGCGCAAGGTGATCATCAATCTGCCGTCCACCGTGGAAATGGCCACGCCGAACATTTATGCCGACCAGATCGAATGGTTCTGCCGCCACGTGAAGAATCGCGACAGCCTGGTGATCAGCCTGCACACCCACAACGATCGCGGCTGCGGCGTGGCCGCGTCCGAGCTTGGCCTGATGGCCGGCGCCGACCGCGTGGAAGGCACGCTGCTCGGCAACGGCGAACGCACCGGCAACCTCGACGTGGTAACCATGGCCATGAACCTGTACAGCCAGGGCGTCGATCCCGAGCTGGATTTCAGCGACATGGACCGCGTGATCGCGGTGGAAAAACATTGCACCCAGATCGACGTGCATCCGCGCCACCCCTATGCGGGCACGCTGGTGTTCACCGCGTTTTCCGGCAGCCACCAGGACGCCATCAAGAAGTGCCTGGATCTGTACAAGGAAGGCGACACCTGGGAAATCGCCTACCTGCCGATCGATCCGCGCGACGTGGGCCGCACCTACCAGGACGTGATCCGCGTGAACTCGCAAAGCGGCAAGGGCGGCGTAGCCTACGTGATGGACAGCAAGCACGGCTTCCAGCTGCCGCGCTGGCTGCAGATCGAATTCAGCCGCGTGGTGCAGAAAACGGCCGAGGAAAGCGGCCAGGAAGTGTCGCCCGAGCGCATCTGGGAACTGTTCGAACAGCACTACCTCACGCTGCACTCGCCGCTGCGTCTCGAATCCTTCAGCATCGAGAAGGGCGCACAGGGGCACATCCGGGGCAGGATCGAACTGGACGGCAAGCACTTCGACATCCACGGCACCGGCACCGGCATGCTCGAATCGTTCCTCAATGCGCTGCAGAACACCTTCGGCATGGATCTGCAGATACTCGAGTACGGTGAACATGCTCTCAGCCAGCACGTCAATGCCGAGGCTGTCACCTACCTGCAGCTGAAATACGAAGGCCAGCGCTACACCGGCATCGCCATCCACGGCGACATCGTCACCTCGTCGGTGAACGCGCTGCTCAACGCCGTCAGCCAGGCGCTTTACGCACGCCGCCAGCAGGCCGCCTGACGTTCACGCACGGTGCCGGAGTAACAGGTTTACTCCGGCACCTTCCTGCCCTTACCATCGGCGCACCTTCCCCGCTCCACCCGCCGTTTTCGAGGGTATCCGCATGCCGCACGATGGGCGCCGCCCGTTGCGATCGAGCCTGTTTTTCACGGGCTTTTTTGCCATTTCTTCATTGGCCGCCGCGCCGGATCCCGGCGCCGCCCAGCTCAGCGCCGCGCCCGTCTCCGGACAGGTTCACGTGCTGCAGGGGCCGGGCGGCAACATTGCGCTGAACATCGGCGCGGACGGCGTGCTGATGGTGGACACGCAGTTCGCGCCATTGGCGGACGAGATCGAAGCGAAGATCCACGAACTCGGCGGCACCCGCCCCGCCTTCGTCATCAACACCCACTGGCATGCCGACCACAGCGGCGGCAATGAACGCTTCACCGGCACGGCAGTCCTGATCGCCCACGACAACGTGTTCAAGCGCCTCGCCGACCCGGCCGCCGACCGCGTGCCCGCCGCCCTGCCCACGCTCACCTACCAGCAAAGCATGACCTTGCACTACAACGGCGAGGACATCCGCCTGTTGCACCTTGCCGCCAGCCACACCGATGGCGACACCGCGGTGTGGTTCACCGGTTCCAACGTGGTGCACCTTGGCGACACCTACATCAACCGCGCTTTTCCCTTTGTCGATACCGAGAACGGCGGCACCCTCGAAGGCCTCTTGCGCAATGCCGATGAGGTGCTGGCGCTGCTGCCGGATGATGTGACGATCATCCCCGGCCACGGCCCCGTGTCGAACAAGGCGGACTTTCAAAGCTGGGTGGCGGACGTGAGGGAAAGCATCGACTTCGTACGCGGCGAGCAGGCCGCGGGCAAGGATCTGCAAAGCATCATCGACACCGGCCTGCCGGCAAAATACGCCAGCTGGAGCGAACGTTTCGTCAAGGAACCCACTTGGATCACGACGATCTACAATAGCCCAACGCCCTGAACAGCCATCTTTTCCCACTTTTATTCTGATTCGATCCAAAATGCCCGAGCCACCACCAGAAACAAGCAATTTTCCAGAAAAGTGGGACAAATGGACCAGTTAGATCCCACCATACTGCTGCGGCTTGCCAACGAGCGCATGCCGTACGGCCGCTATCAGGGCCGGCGTCTCATGGATCTGCCCGAGGGCTACCTGCTGTGGTTCGAAGCCAAGGGGTATCCCGCGGGAGAACTGGGGCAATTGCTTGCCCTGATGCTGGAAATCGACCGCAACGGCCTGAAATACCTGCTGGAACCCCTCCAAAATGCCGCTGGCCGCACTTAAACATCCCACTTTGCCGTTTCCTTTCGAAATCGTGCGCGCGCGACGCAAAACGCTTGTCGTCTACGTGAAAAGTGGGAAAGTGGAGGTGCGTTGTCCGCTGAAAGCCTCCAGTACGTGGATTCTGGCCTTCCTCAAGGACAAGAGCGAATGGATCCAGGAGCAGCTCGAAACCCAGCGCCACAAGCTGCGCGAGCGCCTGGTGATCGCCGACAACCGCCTGGTGCTCTTCTTCGGCAAGCCGCGGCTGATCCAGGTGATCATCAGCAAGCAGCAGCGCGTGGTGCTGCGCGACGAATACCTGTACCTGTTCGTGCGCGAAAGCAATCGCGATCGCCTGGAGCAGGTTTTCAACCACTGGCTGCAGGATCAGGCGCGCGAGTACATGGCCACGCAGACCATCAAGTACGCGCGCCTGCTCGGCGTGGAGCGCAAGCTGAAGGACGTGGTGTTCCGCCGCACCAAAAGCAAATGGGGGCACTGCTGCCAGGACGGCACGATTCAGTACAACTGGCTGGCCATGATGGCGCCGCGCGAAGTGGTCAACTACCTGATCGCCCACGAAACCAGCCACCTGCGCCACCTCGACCACTCCCCGCGCTTCTGGGCCACAGTGGAAATCCTGTGCCCCGAGTACCGGGAACTGAAGCACTGGCTGGGGGAGAACGGCCACCGGTTCTGGACCGAGCCACGCGTGTAACGGCGGCACCCCCATCGGTCGCGCTAACCCGCTGCCTGCCGCTCTGCCCGGCGCCTACTGTACCTTTTCGAACAGCAGATCCCACACGCCATGCCCCAGCTTCTGGCCGCGGCGTTCGAACTTGGTGGGCGGGCGTTCGTGTTCCGCCGCCCACTGCTCGTCACCGCAAACGTTGCGCAGCGCGGGACAGGCACTCAGCACCGCCATCATCTGCTGTGCATAGGGCTCCCAATCCGTGGCCAGGTGGATGATGCCGCCCACCGCCAGCTTGGGCAGCAGGCTCTGGATGAAATCGGGCTGGATCAGGCGGCGCTTGTGGTGGCGCGTCTTGTGCCAGGGATCGGGAAAGAAAATCTGCACCCGGCTCAGCATGCCGTCGGTGATGCACACGCCAAGCACGTCCTTGGCGTCGCCGCGATACACCATCAGGTTGTGCAGGCCTTCCTCGTGGATGCCGCGCAACAGGTTGCCGATGCCGGGCGGATGCACCTCCACGCCGATGTAGTCCCACTCGGGATGCGCCTTGGCCATGGCGATGAGCGACTGGCCCATGCCAAAGCCGATCTCCAGCACCAGCGGCGCGCTGCGCTCGAATTCCTCCAGTGGGTTCAGCGGGCCATCCTCGAGGCTGAGGCCGTAAAGCGGCATGTAGCTGTCGTAGGCCTGCTGCTGCGCGGCCGTCATGCGCCCGGTGCGCACCACGTAGCTCTTGATGGTGCGCATCACCACCATGGCGGATTCGGTGTTCATGCGCCGTTCGATGCCTGCACACAGGCCCAGCCCACCACCGCCCAGCCGGCCAGAAAACACAGTCCGCCAAGCGGGGTGATCATACCCAGCCAGCGCTGCTCGCTGAGCACCAGCAGATACAGGCTGCCGCTGAAGAGCACGATGCCCGCCAGGAACAACCGCCCGCCGAGCTTGAGCAGCGGCAGCTGGCCAAGTTCGCGGATCAACAGCGCCACGATCACCAGCGCCATCACATGGAACATCTGGTACTGCACCGCCGTCTGCCAATTGCCGAGGCGCTGCTCGGTCACGCGCGTCGCCAGCCCATGCGCACCGAATGCCCCAAGCGCCACCGCCACGAAACCGTTGATCGCGGCCCACAACAGCCAGGAAAACTGCACGACAATCTCCTCCAATGAGCGGCGCCTGCGCGCCGGTGGCATATTGGATCACAAAGCGGGCTTCTCTCTCATCCCGCATTTGCCACAACTTTTGTCATCACCTTTCCCATAACTTTCGGCGCAGCGCTTGCCATGACATTTGCCATGACTCTTGTTGCAACTTTTGCCGTCATTGGATGACATAATTGGGCCACCCAAACCTGCCCGGCCCATTCCTTGAACTCCACGCCTCCGCCATCGCGGCCGCGCCGCATCGTGCTGGTCGATCCCACGCGCTACCTGGGCAACCTGCTGATCGCGGGCGGCCTGATCCAGGCCTTTGCCGCGCATTGCCGCGCGCAGGACATCGCCTTCACCCTGGTGGTGGACGCCGCCTTTACGGAACTGCTGCAGCACACGCTGCCCGACGGTACTTTGCTGCCGTACCCGCGCGGCGCAATCAAACGCGCCAACCTGATGGGCAAACTGTTCCGCTACGTTGGCTTTCTGCGCACCCTGCGCGGTTTGCACGCCGATATCGCCTTCAACATCGAGGAGGATTCCACCAGCGACCGCCTGACCCGCTGGTCCGGCGCGCGCTATCGGCTGGGCTGCAGCGCCCTCCATCGGGGTCGCGGCTACCAGCGCGTGGTGCCGGTGGAACTCGTCGAGCGCCCGGCGGCGCGTCGTCACCGCTGGTACAGCTTCATGGAAGTGTTCGCCACGCTTGGCCTGCCGGAACCGGCCGCGCCCGGCTATCTGCATTTTCCGCCCGACGCGTTGCCGGCGCCGCCGCTCGACGCATTGACGCCACAGGGTTTCGATACCACCCTGCCCTACGCGGCGCTGCACGCCGGCGCCACCAAGGATTACAAGCGTTGGCCTCCCGAGCACTTTGCGCGGCTGGCCGTGCTGCTGCGAGAGGCGGGCATGCAGGTGGTACTGATCGGCGCGGGCAGCGACGCACAGCAGAATGCCGCGGTGCTGGCTGCGGCAGGTGAGACATCGGGAATTTTCGATGCCACCAATCGTTTTACCTTGGCGGAACTTGGCGGATTCCTGGGCGGCGCGCGCGCCATGGTGGGCAACGACAGTGGTCCCTTCCACCTGGCCTCGGCGCTTGGCGTGCCGGGCGCGGTGATCTTCGGCCCCACCGACGCCGGCCTGTGGGCGCCGCTTGGCGCCAGGGCGCAGATTCTGCAGCATTCCTCCGTGTGCGATCCCCAGTGCAGCCGCAGGCACTGTCTGTACGGGCGCCGCTGCCTGCAATCGATCACGCCGGAAGAGGTGCTGGCGGCGCTGCGGGAGAAAATCGCGGCGCAATGAAGTTGACGCTTGTCCGATTCAGGATTGGCCTGCAGATTTTCGCTTCGGCGCATTGGGAAGGAACGCGGTCGCCAGCCCCAACCACGGCAGGAACGCCGTTACCCCATAGACCCGAACGATGCCATAGGTATCCGCCAGTTCGCCAAGGCCGGCGGCGCCAATGCCGCTGATGCCGAACATGAGCCCGAACATCAGGCCCGACACCAGGCCGACACGCCCAGGCACCGCCTCCTGGGCATACACCACCAGCGCGGCAAAGGCCGACGCCATCACCAGGCCAATGACAACGGCCAGCACGCCGGTCCAGAACAGGCTGGCGTAAGGCAGCGCAAGCGCAAAGGGCGCCACGCCGAGAAAGGAAATCCAGATCACCGCCTTGCGGCCGATGCGGTCGCCCACCGGCCCGCCCACGAACGTGCCCGCCGCCACCGCGGCCAGGAACATGAACAGGAAGATCTGGCTGTGGCGCACGCTCAGGTCGAAGCGCTGTATCAGGTAGAACGTGAAGTAGTTGGTGAACGAGGCGATGTAGACGAATTTCGCGAACAGCAGGATACAGATCACCGCCACGGCCCGGCCCACGTCCGCGCGCGCCAGCCCTTCGCCGTGGCTTTTGGCCAGGCTCCTGGCCTTGGCCTGGCCGTGGCGCCGCACCCAGACCGTCAGCCGGTACAGGACAACGATGGCAAGCAGCGCCGCGAACATGAACCAGGCCACCGCCGGCTGGCCATGAGGAATGACGACGGCCGCCGCCAGCAGCGGACCGATGGCCGACCCTGTGTTGCCGCCTACCTGGAAGGTCGATTGCGCGGTGCCGAACCGGCCGCCCGACGCCAGGCGGGCAATGCGGGACGCTTCGGGATGAAACGTGGCGGACCCGACGCCGACCACGGCCGCCGCCACCAGCAGCATGGCGTAGCTCCCCGCCGTGGCGAGCAACGCGATACCGATCAAGGTCATCACCATCCCCGACGGCAGCAGGTAAGGCTTGGGGTGCCGGTCCGTGTACAGGCCGATCCAGGGTTGCAGCAGCGACGCCGTTACCTGATAGACCAGGGCAATGATGCCGATCTGCCCGAAGCTCAGCGCGAAGTTCGCCTTGAGCATCGGAAAGATCGACGGCAGCATCGCCTGGATCATGTCATTGAGCAGATGCGCAAACGCCGCGCCTCCGACCACCGGCAGAAGAAATCCCTGCGGAATCCTGTCGGCGAGCGAACGCCGCGGGATATCCGCGGCGCCAAGGGATACGGTTTCATCAGTCATAAAAAGCCCTGGATCCTGCGACCATGCCACGCGGCACGGTCCCGGTGAAAATTGCGGCGGTACTTTAGTGGGAGGGCTTTCGGCCCGAAATCAATATCAGGCATACTTATCGTCAATTTGGGCCATTTGTGCGCACCCATGCGAAACGCCCGTGTCCAAGACCATGAAGACGTGCCGCGCAGTGTGTTCGCGCTTGGCAACGACTATCCCCACGGCTGCGTGCTGGCGCCCCACAGCCACAAGCGCTGTCAGTGCCTGTATGCGATCACCGGCGTGTTGACCGTCATGTCCAGCGAAGGCAGTTGGGTTGTTCCGCCGCAGCGCGCGCTATGGATTCCGGGCGGCATCGAACACGAAGTGCGCATGGACGGCCCGACCACCACGCGCAGCGCCTACGTCAGCCCTGCAGTCGCCCGGGCCGCAGGACTGCCTGCACGCTGTGCCGTCATCGGCGTATCGCCTTTGCTGCACGCGCTGTTGTCCGCCGCCGTGGACTTGCCAAAGGAATACGCGCTTGGAGGACGCGACGACCACTTGATGCAACTGATCGTCGAGGAAATCGCCGCAATGCCCGAACTGCCGCTGAGCGCGCCCCTGCCCAGGGACCCCCGGCTGGCACAATTGTGCCGCGCGCTCCTGCAGGCGCCGACACTCGAAAGCGACATCGACACCGTGGCGCGGCAGGTAGGGATGAGCCGCCGTAATTTCACCCGCCTGTTCCGGGAACAGACCGGCATGAGCTTCGGCGGTTGGCGCCAACAAGCCTGTCTGCTCGCGGCACTGACGCGACTGGGGCTGGGAGAATCGGTGACGCATGTTGCCATGGAACTCGGCTACAGCAGCCCCAGCGCTTTCACCGCGGCGTTTCGCCGTGCGCTTGGCGCTCCACCGAGCCACTATTAAAAAGTCCTTAACCCAATAACAAAGCCCTTAGCCCAATAAAAAAGCCCTTAGCCAATAAAAAAACCCTTAGCCAATAAAAAAGCCGTCACGAGGACGGCTTCTTCAATGGCAAGCTTGCTGAAGCTCAAGCCTCCATCAATCCCCTTACTTTCTCCATGGCGTTCTTCTCGAGCTGGCGGATACGCTCAGCGGACACCTTGTATTTGGCAGCCAGGTCATGCAGCGTGGCTTTGCTGTCGCTCAGCCAGCGCTGGGTAAGAATGTCCCGGCTGCGATCGTCCAGCTCGTTCATGGCCACGTAGAGGCCATCGGTGCTGGTTTTCTCCCAATCTTCGCTTTCGACGCTGCTTGCAGGGTCGTAGCGGCTGTCTTCGATGTAAAACGCAGGTGCCTGGCCGGCTTCCTCGTCGTCGGCATCGGCGGCGCCGTCGAAAGAGGCGTCAAAGGCGCCCATGCGGCCTTCCATCTGCACCACGGTCGAGGCGTCGACGCCAAGATCCTGCGCCACTTCGTTCACTTCCTCCTGGCTCAACCAGCCCAGGCGCTTCTTGGCGCCGCGCAGGTTGAAGAACAGCTTGCGCTGCGCCTTGGTGGTGGCCACCTTGACGATGCGCCAGTTGCGCAGGATGAATTCATGGATTTCAGCCTTGATCCAATGCACGGCAAAGGACACCAGGCGCACGCCCACTTCCGGGTTGAAGCGCTTGACGGCTTTCATCAGCCCCACGTTGCCTTCCTGGATCAGGTCGGCTTCGCTCAGGCCGTAGCCGGAATAGCTCTTGGCCACGTGCACCACGAAACGCAGGTGCGCCATGACCAGCTTGCGGGCGGCATCGAGGTTCTCGTGGTAGTAGTAATCGCGTGCCAGCGCCTGCTCTTCCTCGGCGGTGAGCATGGCAATGCCGTTGACCGCCGTGATATAGGCGCCCAGGTCGCGGCCCGGCACCATGTGCTCGAGCACTTGCAGCTGTTTGCCGGCGCTTTTGCCACCGGAGGCCTTGGCCTTGCTTTTGCTCATCGCAGTTTTATGAACGGCAGTTTTATGAACGGCAGTTTTATTGATGGCGGTTCCAGCCGGCTTGCGCACCGGCTCTGCATCGTCTTCGAGGTCGTCGTCATACTCCGCCACGGCAGTGTAATCGACGTCTTCCAACACGCTATCCATATGAAAACTTTCGCTATTTCTTGACTTCATCATCACGACTCCTGGTCGCGGAGCGGCATGGTAACACTTCGCCATTTTGCGCGCCAACTCGCGACTGCGCTCGTTTCGACCCTCGCCCACACACCGGAAAAGGGCGGCTCAATTCCGTTAGTCTGGAGGCATTCGTGCCGATTTCAAGGGCACTTGCCACGTATAGTAGACTCGCCTTTCACCGCCCGGGCGTCCATTGCGCGTACAAACCACTTGATCCCTCATTCTACGCCGTTCCGACCGCCCTTCATACCGTGCATTATCCCAGGAACCCATTGATTATGCTAAAGAAAAGCATCGACACCAGCGCTCCCATTCATACCCTGTTCAGCCAGCGCTGGAGCGGCATTTGCTTCGATCCCGACCGTCCCGTACCCCACGAACTGCTGGTGGGCGTGGCGGAAGCGGCACGCTGGGCTCCTTCCTGTTTCGGCGACGAACCCTGGCGCTTTCTGATCTGCAGCAGGGCCGATAACCTCGCCGCCTGGGACAAAGCCTGGAGCTGCCTCACCGAAGGCAACCAGGCCTGGTGCCGCTATGCGCCGGTACTGATCATTACCTGTACCAATACCGTATTCAAACGCAATGGCAAGCCAAACGCTTACCACGCCTATGACGCTGGCGCGGCCGCCGTGAGCCTGTGCCTGCAGGCGGCCTCGCTTGGCATCATGACCCACCAGATGGGCGGGTTCAGTGCCGACAAGGCAAGCGAGCTGTTCGCCATTCCCGAGGATTTCCGGCCACTGGCCATGATGGCACTTGGCTATCAGCTGCCGCCCGAGCGCTTTCCGGAGGAATGGCGCGCGCGCGAAACCAAGCCGCGCCAGCGTCAGCCGCTGCAGGAGCGGTTCTTCGCGGGGGAATGGGACAAGGGTCTGTAAGGGGCGACGCCCGTCAGCCCCCATGGCAAGAATCTGTAAACGCTAGGGAAGCGCTGAATAAATCCCGTCGGGCGCGTAGATCAGGTACAGCAACGTCTGGTCGTCCTGTTCTTCGTGCCCGGCGGTGTGCGCGCGCAGCGCCTGCACCAGTGCCGCCACCACAGTACCGGCATCGCCCTCGGGGCGCCGGCGCAAGCACGCCAGCACCCGCTCCAGCCCGAACTGCTCGCCGCTGGCCGACAGCGCCTCGGTGATGCCATCGCTCATCAGCAGCACGCCGTCCCCCGGCGCCAGTGGCGTGCGATGCACCTGCCAGGTGGTGCCGCGATGGATGCCCACGGGAATGCCGTCGCTCTGGTCCAGCACTTCGATGTCGCCCTCGCGCCGCGCCAGCACGATCGGCAGATGGCCGGCATTGACCCAATTGAGGCTGTGCTGCTCGAAATCGACGTGGCACACCACGCCGGTGACGAAGGATCCGCGCAGCTGGCGGGTGAAGAAATGCGTGTTGATGTAGGCCAGCACCTTCGCCGGTCCGTCCTGCGGGCGGCCGCGATAGGTACGCACGATGGCGTCGATCATGGCCACTTCCACCGCCGCGCCGGGGCCGTGGCCCGACACGTCGCACAGCGCCACGCCCACCACGGAGGAACTTTCGCCGGTGACGCGCGCAGGGCGCAGGTCGATCAACTCGTAGTAATCGCCGCCACCGCCCACGCTGCTCTGGTAGTACACCGCATGATCGAGGCCGGGCAGGCGATGCTCGGCCGAAGGCAGCAGCTTTTCCTTGATGGTGCGCACTTCGTCGAGCCAGTCGCGGTAGCGATGGCGTTCACTCTGCAGCAGGAGATCATTGCGTATGGCCAGTATGGTCTGCGCGCACACCCAGCTTTGCAGGTGTTCGGTAACGCTGTCGCCGCGCTTGAACAACACCAGCACGCCGCGCTCGGCTTCCGCATCGGCCAGGCCGGAAAACCAGCCGCACAAGGTGTCCGCCTGGCCCAGTCCATGCTGCTCGGCCAGCGCGTTCAGCACGGTGCTCGCTTCGTCGGACAACTCGCCTTCCCGCAGGGCAAACACCTGCTCCTGCCCCACGGCCACCGGCTCGCCGGGACGCTTGCTCCGCAGCCAGGTCCAACGCTGCGCTTCGAGGGCATGCGGGGCAAGTTCGCCATAAAACACCGCCTGGACCGGCGCGCTTTCCAGCGTGGCGCAAAAACGTTCGAAAAAGGACATGCAACGATCCGGTCTACAGGAATACCCAGGCGGTTGAACGCCGCGTAGCAAAGCATAAATGCGGGTCAACTGTCTGTATCCAATGCGTAACCGAAAACGCACTTTTACCGCAAAAACGCCAGCTTCCCCGCATTGACGGCGGGCAGCGTCGCAGGGGAGGCGACGCTAACGGCGCACATCCTGCTGCAGCAGGCGTTTGAGTTCCTCGGCGGCCTGTTGCGCCGATTGGGTAGGCGGCAGCTTCTCATGCAGTTCGGCGCCCTGCTGCTGCAGCAACCGGTGATCCTGCGTGCGGAATTCCTCCACCAGCGCCTCGGCCTGCGGCGGCTGCACGCCGATGTCCACCAGCACCTGCTGGGTGAACTCCAGCGCGGACAGCAAGGCCTCGCGGATCACGTAGTCCACGCCAAGCTCGCGCAGGCGGATTTCATGAAAACGGTTGCGGGCGCGCGCGAATATCTTCAGCCGCGGGTAGTACTTCTTGAGCATCAGCACCGCTTCCACGCTGGCCTCGACGTCATCGATGCACAGCGCCAGCACCCGCGCCTCTGCCACGTGCGCCCGTTCCAGCATGCTGTGCTTGGACACGTCGCCGAAGTACACCTTGTTGCCGTAGTGGCGCACCAGATGCACCAGGTCGGGGCTGCGGTCGATGGCGGTATAGCGGATGCCGCTGGCCTGCAGCACCCGGCCCAGTATCTGCCCGAAACGGCCGAAACCGGCGATGATCACCGGATGGCTTTCGTCCGGCGGCAGAATGTCGCGCATTGCGGTCTCGTCCAGCGCCACGCCGGACTGCAGGCGGTTGAGCAGCTTCAGCAGCACCGGGGTGAGCGCCATGCTGAGCGTGATGATGAGGATCAACAGATCCTTTTCCTCGGCACTGAGAATGCCCAGGTTGTGGCACAGGGTGAATGCCACGAAACCGAACTCGCCGCCCTGGCACAGATACACGGCGAAGCGCAGCGCCTGCGACCGCTTCAGGGCATAGGCGCGGCCCACCAGCGCCAGCAGCACCAGCTTCACCGCCAACAGCAGCAGCACGCCCAGCCCCACCTGCAGCGGCATCTGCACCAGCACGCCCATGTTGGTGGCCATGCCCACCGCCATGAAGAACAGGCCAAGCAGCAACGCCTTGAACGGTTCGATGTCCACCTCGAGCTGATGGCGATATTCCGAATCCGCCACCAGCACGCCGGCCATGAAGGCGCCAAGGCCCATCGACAGGCCAATGGCC
>Ga0182745_1000310_pt1 | contig 57879 bp, 34 predicted proteins | sample eDN3rd30CKraftBY_FD_128523 | JGI IMG/M metagenome (GOLD analysis project Ga0182745, IMG submission 128523) | Enriched backyard soil microbial communities from Emeryville, California, USA - eDNA 3rd pass 30_C Kraft BY (version 2) (version 2) | ecosystem: Environmental > Terrestrial > Soil >... | reverse complement strand
CGTTGAGCGAAGACGATCGCCTGGTCCGCTTCCTGACCCACCGTCCCGGCCAGTCCACCGTCCGACGCGCCCCTCAAGCCCTCGCCACCGCCGCGTAAACCCTGCAATCCCTGACATGCACCCCCAAGCACCCAAGCACGGCTGCGGCCATCCGGCCGCAGGAGCAAGCGGCGTGGGGGTGCGTGGCACGTCCTTGAGGAACGAAGGGCGTGGGGGCGAGTTGCAGGGCGGCCAGCGCATGTCGCAGCGGCCCGGTTTTGTCTCCGCTGCTCACGCCCATCGCTGGGGCTCTGAGCGCGCCACCCGCAGCCGTCGCGATTCCCGCTGCGGGCAGGCGACCCATCAATTAGCGGCCGCAGGCGCCCGCTGAGCTACTTAGAGCTCTGAATTAGCCCATGTTTCGATGTTTTTGAAATGGCCACTGAGAAGCTTCAGTTCGGTGAGGTATTCGCGCGCATCCGTGCCGTTAGCCAGCTTGTGCGATCCACCATTTCGCGCCACCAGGTCGGCCTCCGCACTTTTTATGTTAGCCGGCAACTTTTTACCCAGTCGCTTGACCGTATTGCCCAGTGGCTGAGTGGCATCGCGGGCGACCTTTTGAATATTATCGTTATAATATTTCAAAGCATCGCTGAGTTCCGTCGGGCTTTTTTGCACGAGCGCCTTGCATTTCGCCAGGAATGCCTTGCCTTTGGCCACGCCCGCTAAGGCGCTCTTCTTCAGCATGGGATCGGTGGAGACGGCGACCATTTCTGAAGCTGTCATCTTCGCTTGGTTGTTTGCCTCGCGGGCAGCTTTCTCTTTTTCGAGATTGAAGGCCCCAAACTTCTCGATTTGCGCGAGTTCCAACTCGGCGACAATTGCGTCGAGTTGTTTGGACATGGTCTTCAGTCCGCGGTACCGCAGTTTTTTCTCTTCATCATCTTTGAGCTTGTTGATTTCGGCGGTCAAGACTGCCTTATAATTCGCGATCTGCTTTTCAGCATCATTCACGGCTCGGCCAAACTTATTGAGGGCGTCATTGACCTTCGCTTCAGGCAATTTGCCGCTACCGAAACTGGTGATGGCCGCGGTGTACGCCGCATAGTCACTGTCGGCGGTCTTGAGTGCGTCCACAATGCCGCTTTTGTGTTTCTTGATCAACCCACCCAACTTAGCGAGGTCAGGTTTTTTTGTGCCGGTCAGATCCTTGAATTCGTCTTTTGCTGTTTCCCAGCCTTTCTTCCAAGCACCAAGGGCCATTCCATTCTCCTGTGTTTGAATCGTCAGAGGCCAAACCGTGCCTCAGCCGACTCGATCGCTACAAAACGCTGATCGGCAAATCGGGTGACGGCGCACCGGGCGGCGACAACGAGTCCTCGCCCAGCTATCAAGAGGCAGCCTCACTGCGTTTTCTGACAGCCATGTTCCCGTGTGGTTCCGGCAAAGCAGCCGTCGAGCAACGGATACGCGTGTAGCCGTGCAATTCGGCAGCCGATACACTGGGAACCAGCGATTTCCTCATGGAGTTTGATGATGGGCCTGCCAGCCGCGCGCGCCACTGATTTACAGGTTTGTCCTGCCTTCAATGGTCCGGTCCCGCACGTCGGTGGGCCGATTTCGGCCGGTGCCCCAACGGTTTTGATCGGTAAGCTGCCGGCGGCCAGGATGGGTGATCCGACGGTTTGTGTCGGGCCGCCAGGGACCGTCTCGGCGGGCTCGCCAACGGTGTTGATCGGCGGACAACCAGCGGCACGGCTGTCTGATCCTGCCGGTCACGGCGGTGTGATCTCGGGGCCTGGATGCCCGACAGTGCTGATCGGCTGAGCCCGTACGACCACGGCCTCAATCACTGCGGCGGGGACAGGGTGATCACGTCGCCGCCGCGATACAGGTCGACTTCGATCGGCTGGCCGCCAGGGGGATGCAGTGAGCCTGCTGCCAAGGCGGTTCGCGACGTGAGCACGATCCGCGATTGATCGGATCGTTCGATGCCGGCCGCATCGGCAGCGGCATAGGTGTAGGTGTGCGAGACGACGCCGTTGGCGGGATCAAACTGGCGGGTCACACGCTTGGGATGAAATGCTTTAGCCGTGCGAAATTCAACTCGAATCTGGGCAATATCGGGTACGGCGGCAGCATGCAGTTCGATGATGTTGATCACATAATCATCACCACCTTGCGCAGGTTTTCCGGCGCTAATCTGCAGCTTGATGTCGGGGAACTCTGGGACGGCGAGCCCGACAAAAGCCTCTGGACGAGCGACGACCTCGTGCAGCGGATACTCCGTAAACGGCACCGAGCGTTCGAACTTGCACCAAAACTCCAGCCGTGCCGACGAAGCGCCGGTCGGCCAGTGATTCGCTTCCCACTGCAGCAGCGGCACGGGTTGGTTGGGTTCGTAATTGACGTCATAGAACCAATACCGATGCTCCCGGTCCTCGACGCCATCGACGATCGGGGTCACGGCTAGCCATGACTCGGCCGGTCGCGGGGTGACCGCATCGCGGGTCGACTGGAGCGAGATCGGAAAGATCGCGCGCTGGCCCTGTCGCTGGGGGCGGTGCGCTCGCAAGACGTACGGCGACCGCTGCTGGCTGGCGCCGCTGACCAGTTCGATCGTCTGCGGAAACTGCCAATCAAAGGGGATCGGCAAGAAGCGGTTGCCATCGGCCGACAGGCGGATCTTCAACGCCTCGCCGCCAGCCAGCGGAAACGACTGCGACGCGGCTCCGAAGTTCAGTTCAAAGGTTTCGCCGGCAAACGCGTGCGGATCGACCGTGACGCTGCCGTTGAGCACGGCGGTAATCGACGGCGGTTGACCTGGGGAACGCTGAACAACCTCACGGGTACCCTGGATGGTGTAAGAGCCCAGCGACAGGCGTTCCCGTAGTTGCCGCATCAGTTCTCCGGCATCATCGACAGTGGTCGCGGCACCACCGGTCGCTGCGGCCAATTGCTGGAAATCGGCTTCGGCCAGCGCTCGCTCGGCAGGTTCCAAACCGAAGCCCAGCAGGTAGATCGGCACACCGGCTTGTTGGCCGGCGCGGAGCGCGTCGTTGTGCGTCGTGCGGGGCGGTTGGCGGATGTCGCTGCGGCTCGGTGTGAACTGATAATCGCGACCGTCGGTGATCACGATGATGCTCTTTTCGGTGTCGGGATCGTCGCTGGCAAACGCGGCCGTCGCCTCGACAATCGCTTGATTCAGCGGCGTCTGCCCCCATGCCTGCACCGCGTCGAGTCGACGCAAGACGCCTCCGGTGTCAAACCGCCCCAGCGGCAAGAGCGTCTCCACATCACGGCTCGGCATCAGCCCTTCGGGCAGTTCCACGCCCGCGCCCGGCGAGCGGCTGAGCCGCGGCGGTGCTGAGCGCGTCCAGGCGATGCGGTGTCCGAAGAAGATCACGCCGACCCGCGTGCCGTCTTGCTGTGAGAGTTCATCGAGCATCTGCACCAGCGCGCCTTTGGCCACGTCGAGCTTCGAGCGTGCCGAGTCCGACGCGGTTTCGCTCGCCAGCGGCTCGCTCATGCTCTGCGAACAGTCGAGTACAAACATCACGGAGGCCCGTTTTTTCTGCTGCCCCAGCAACGTGACGGTGCTGGCTCCGTAGCGATGTGGGCGGTAGCTGATGGTTGTCCCCTTGAGCCGATTGACGACAAACGCCTGATCGTACTCATTGCCGCGGAAGGTGGTCAGCGCCGTCAATCGCGGCGTGTCGATCGCGCTGGCCTCACCGTCGTCCGAGCTTGGCGAGACGCTTTCCAAAGCGTCACGTTCCAGACCTGCGGCTCCAGATCGCGGCGGCAGGTTGTAGGTTTGTGGTGCTGGCAGCGGCAGCGGAACGATGGCGGCCTGCGTCACGATTCGACGCTGCGCCGTCTGCACCCAGACGCTCGGCAGCCCGCTTGGAAAGCCGCCGGCCGGCAGTTGCGCTCCATCCTGCGGCGTGACGGTGACGGCGATCGCGAGTTCCTCCGCGTCCTGGGGCAGCGGTGACGTGTCCGCGGAGGTCGCCAGTCCGCTGCGTGCGGCCAGACGGCGAGCAATCTGGCGGCGACGAATTTGCCCGACCTCGCGCTGCAGCGCAGCGCTCTGAGGCCCCAGTTCGTCAACCCAGTCCAAACAGCGACTGCAGGCGCTGTCGAAGAACGGCGGTCGCTGCAGACCGGTTCCATTGGCTCCAGGAGACCCCAAAAATGCGGTGAGTTGGCGGTCGGCATGCCACACCAACAGCCGCTGCAGATCCTCGCGCCAGCGGCTTTGCAAGGGCGCGTGCTGCGGACGGGCGGCAACCAGCGGCAGCGCCCGACGCTGCCACCGGGCGGCCGCGGCCGTATCATCGGCCGCCGCCGAGTCGTTCCAACGATCCATCGCTGCCCCATCCGCCCAGTGGCTCAGTGAGTTGCGGACGATGTAACCGAGTTGCTCGATGCGGGCCACGCCCGATTCGGCCGGCACCAGCCCTGCTGCCGATCGCTGGTCGGTGCCGGCTTGCTCGGCGCCGCTGATCAGCACCGCCGGATGGACGGGCCAGGAGAGCGGACGGTCGAACGTTGGCCAGGCCAGCGGCGCGGGCCGATCGTCGGCACGCTGGTCCCAGGTAAACGCGTCGCTCCCCGTATTCGTCGCCGCGGCCTGCTGGTACTGGGCAACCTGCGACTGGGCGATGCGATCGTGTAACAGACGCAGATCGCGGCGCTGTTGCCACGGCAGAAACGGCAGGCTCAGTGCAGCACGCAACTGCAGCCACGATCGCTCACCTGTGTCATCGCTGAGCGTCACCAGCCAGCGTTCCAGGTCTGCGTCGATTTGCCCGAGCGTCTGCCGCAGTTGATCGGCAGTCGTCAAAAACGGAACGATGGTTTCGTCCGCCGCGGCCGGTGGGCGATCAAGTTGTTGACCGAGCGTGATGCAGTCGAGGAGCGCCGGCAGAACCAGTGTTGCGATGCGATCCGCTGCCGCGCCGGCATCGGATGAATCATCGGAGGCTGCGTCGACAGCGATTTGCGGCGGTACGGCGGCCCAAGCTTCCGCCAGTGCGGGCAAACGTTGTGCGGCGTCATCCCGCAGTGCGATCGCTGCGGCAATCTGTGTCAGACGGTCTGAGGCGGCAGCGTAGCCCGTTGATGCAGCCGCGAGTTGAGCATCGATTTGCGCCGACGCGGCTGCTTGACCGGCCAGCAGCAGATCTTCGGCGACAAGGCGTTCTTGGTCGGCCTGTACCAACAGCGGCGCGACCCACGGGGTGCTGCGAATGTCTTGTCGGCCCGCGGGCAGCCCCATCACGGCCAAGCGATCCGCCGTCGCGCGGAGTTCCAGCACCTTCGTCAGAGCATCGCGGCGCGACCAGCGATCGAGCGTTTGGTATCGCTGCAGCAATCTCAGGAATTGCACATCGTCGATGGAACCGCCATTTTCACCGGTCGCGGCGATCGTCTGCAGTTGGGAGATGGTCGCTTGCAGCCGCTGGGGGTCGGCTCCGGCGACCAGTTCGCTCCACTGCCGCTCGGCGGTTTCCAGCCGGTCGGCGGAGATTGTGCCGAGTGTCACAGCGAGCCTCAACGAGGGCGGTGGCGCCCCCAAGCTCGCGGCCGGTTGCCGCAGCAGGGCGCGGCGCAGCGCTACGGGCGAACGCCGCATTTCACTCGCTGCGATCTGTCGTTCGATTTCAGTGAGCCGGCGATCAACGCTGGTTCGCTCGCGCACCGCCTGCTGCTGGTACGCACTTCCGCCACCGGAGAGTTTTTCCAGCCACAGCAACCGATGTTCCAGATCATTGATCGCCTCGGGAGCAACGGCCAGGAGATGTTGCCGCGGCAACTCGCCGAGCCGTCGCCAGAGCGTGTCCAGGTCCGTCGGGGAGACCGATCGCACGCTGCTCACCGCTGGAGCTTGCTCCAGTCGCTCGGTTGCACGGCTGGGCAGCGACCATGTCACCGCGAAATCGCCGCTGCTCGCCGGCGTCCGCTGCACGCGCTGGATCGGCAGGTTATGGGCGCTGCACCAAGCCGCCAGTTGACCGTTGAGATAAGCGACCAGTTCCGTCACGCTCACTCGGCCATCGCCATTGCCGCCGCCGGCAAGCGCCGCCGACACCTCATCAACCGCCGCATCTGCGTCGCTGGTCGCCGCCACCGCATCGGCTGCACCGGCGAGCCCCCGGGACACGAAGTAACCGAAGGCGCTGCCGCCCAGCGCCGGGCTGCTCCAGGCTGACTGGTCCGGCGCGGTGCTGTTGACGACCACCAAGTTGGGATGCCGCTGCGGATCGACCGCCTCGCTCAGCCGCTGTGCGAAGGTGCTGTGCAATTGGCCGATCCGCCAGTTCGTCCGGGTGCGATTGCTGTCCAACAACACCAGTTTGTGGACGCGGCTGGGCAGCGCTGCACTGATCCGGTCGAGCACGGCGGACACCGGCAGCCAGGTTGCGGAATCGAGCGGCGAGGCTTCCGCCGGCAGCAGATACGGCTTGCCCTCAGAGTCGACGGCCGAGTGCATGCTGAAGTAGAATACGACGGTGTCGGCCAGCGAACGCGATGCGGCCAATGCTGCCAGGTCTGCGTCGAGGCGTTTCAGCGCCAGTTCGCTGCTCCGCCAGTCAGGCGACAAATCGAGCACCTGCAGCGATTGTCGGTGCAGCAGGCGGAGCCGCGCCGCATCTTCACTGGCCCAGGGATTGGGATCGACCGGCCAGGCGTAATCGGTCACGGTGGCCATCAGCACGGGAGTCAACCGCGGCCGAAACACCAACTGCTCAATCCACAGCGCGGTCAATCCCAGCGTGGCGACCAACAACAATCCAACGGCGATGGCGCGGATCCGTCGTCGTGCCCGGAGCCGCTGGCGAACGTCGTTGATGGTGATCGACATAGTACCCTGGACAATGAATTGATCGCACCGCGAGTGCCTACGACTTTACTTCAGCACCAGGTGCTTACTGGTCAGTACCGGGCAGGAGTTGAATCACCGCCTTGGATCTCAGTTGTGCGATGTACGCGGCTTCGGCTTCGGCTCGGCGGTGGGTTAAAATCTCAGCGATGATCACCGAGCGGACTTCACTCAGCGGCCGCGTTTCCCCAATCTGCACATCGGTGACCAGCAGGAACGAGGTCGCGCTGGGAGTCGCATAGATCTCGCTCGCTTGACCCGCAGCCAGCGGTTCTAAGCGCCGCCGCATCGTTGCGAAAGGGACCTTGGCGAGCGACATCCAATCATGCTGCTGAACTTGCACCCGTTGATCATCATAATCCGGCGGCGGTGCGTGACGGGCTCCAGTGGCCTGGGAACGAACGTATTGCAGCCACGCTGAAACCTGATTCAAGTCGGGAACATCGGCATGTTCGATCCAGTAGTGCCGCCAGCGGACTTGATCGGGCCGGCGAAAACGCTGCGGGTCCTGTTCATAAACCGCAGCGATTTCCGCCGCGGAGACCACCGGATCATGGTCGACTTGGCGGCGCAGCAGCTCCTGTGCGAGCGCCGCTTCGAGTTCCACAGTGCGTGTCGCGGGATCGGCGGTCAACCGGTCGATCGAATCGCCAGACGCCTGGGCCACCTGTTGATCGAGTTGTGACTGGACGGCTGTGGACAACACGCTGCGCGCGGTCTGAGCCAGCAATCGACGGTCGATCGCTTCGGCCAATACCGTTGCGAACACCGGTTCATGGACTTCCGGAGTGAGCGAATCCGCCGTGATGCCGCGTGCCAGCAACCGCCGCTGCACTTCCGCGATCACCGGTTCGGATTCCAGCGGCTCCCCGTTGACCTGGGCCAGCACCGCCGGAAACGGCTCATCCACAAAAAAGGGCGAAGTCAGATGCGAGGCGGTTTGTACGCCCGCCGATGCGGCTGAGCGGGGCAGGGCCGGCGCGCGCCGTGAGAGCACTTCGCCTTCCTCCAGTTCGGGTCCTTCTTCGGGCAACCCATCGGCGTCAGCAGGCACGATCGGCGCGCAACAGTATTTCAACGCCAGCCGCGCCATTCGGCGCACGCGCGGCGAGGGCTCGACAAAACAACCGGTATGGTCGGTCTCCCACGCCAGCCGCATCAGTTCTTTGTGAACGTCAAGCGTGCAACAACTGTTGCCACCACAAGGGCAGTGCGAACGGGTGCCGATTTCCCGCAGCGCCTTGGCGGTAGCGAAGCGGACTTCTTCGCTGCAGTCCAATAAGTTCGCGGCCAGCGCTTCGGCCACGCCTTCATAACAGCCGCAACCGACGGTGGCCAAATAGGCGGCCGCTTTCGCCTTTTGGGCCGCTGCATCTTCCTCCTGCTTGATCTTCGCGGCCGTCTGCACGCTCGGCGGCGCGTCGGGACTGAGATTGGCAGGATCCGCAATCGGCAGCAGCGGCGGTTTGGGCTCCAGGCCGGGATAGATTGTGCCCAGCCGAGCGGCAATCCGGTCGCGCAGCGTGCAGATCAAGGCTGTACCGCCTTGGCAAACGTGCGTCAGGCCGAGGAACTCCGGCAGCGTCGGAAACGCAGCAGCCGGTGCCGCAGGCGGAGCGATGGCGATGATCGTCTGTGTGCCGGCCGTCGCGCTGGTCGGAGGCAACGGGGCCGGTGCCGCCGCGGGAACCAACGGAGTGGACGAACAGCCGCTGAGCAACAACCATCCGCACCCGGCGAGCCACCCCAGCAGGTGCGCTCGCCGACGGCTTGCAGAAGTTTGATGACTCAATCTCTCCACCACCCCGGTTCCTCAATTAGCCGCTGCTCGCAAAGCCGTTCTTGGAGTTGGTATCGGCTGGATCGGTTGCGCAGGCCGCAAGGATTTAGCCTCGCTGGAAAAGTTTTTCATCCGAGTGGTTTGGGACAGCAGCCATTGAGGGTAGGAGGCCGCACGGCTCGCGGCGTAGCGCTAACATTGTTAACGGACGGGCGCCAGCCCCCGGCCTTACCCGAACATTTGATGTTGACGCTGCCGCTACTCCAGCAGGATTCTCACCGCCGCAAACGCGCGGTCGCCTTCGGGAATCGTGATCTCAAGCTGACCGTTTCGACGGGTGTTACGAACCAACGCTCGAGCCACCAGGCGATAGGCGCCCGGAGCGACGCGGGCAAACTGAAAGTTCCCTTGCGCGTCAGCCGTGCGGGTGGCGACCAGCCTCGCCTCGTCGTCAGCAGTGAACAGTTCGACCGTCGCTCCGGCCGCCGCGGTGCTGCCGTGCAGCGCTCGTCCGTTGATCGCCTTGGGACGATTCTTTTCGGCCAGCACTTCTTCTTCGGATAGCACATCGATACTCAGCGGCGTCGGCGGGCCGGTGTTGCCGACCCGGTCGGTCGCCGTCAACAACAGCCGATGGGTACCCGGCACCAAACCCTCGGTCGGGAAGCTCGCAGCCCACGTGCCGCCGGGAGTCAGCACCGCTTCGACCGGCGGTGGTTCAGCAGCGAACTGGCTCGTCCCCGGCTGAGCGACGCCGACCTGCACGCTCGCCACGCCCGATAGCCCGTTGTCGTCCGCACTGACCGAAATCTCCAGCGGCGTTTTCGCAGCGATCCGCTGGCTGGGCTGGACCCGAATGCTGCCCAAACGCGGTGGCGATCCATCGAGGATCACTTCCACCGGCTCGCTCCAGGTGTCGCGATCTCCCGTTCGCAGATACCCCAGCAGATTAACGCGCGCATCGGTCAGCGCCCCACCGGGAACGTGAATGCGATAGTCCTGCACTGCTGCCAGCACATTGACCTGTCCGCTGGCGGCGTCGGCCAGCATCCGCACTTCCACCTGGCGATCGGAGCGGAATGACAACGGGCTCTCGTTGCGGAACACGCGGTCGCGGTTGACATCGATGCCGATCAGCAATTCATCCCGCGGGTCGAGAAAGGCCCCGACCGGAGCATCGACTTCGGCGACCACCTCGATCGCCTCGACAGGCGCAGCAAAGGCGGTGTTCGGCAACGGGGACGTCAACCGCACACCGTTCCGCTCCAGCCACTGGGGCACACTCGGCTGGCTGTCGGTGGGCCGAAAGCGGAAGATAAATGCCCGTGGAAAAGCGTCGATATCGATGTGCACCGTGACCGTCCGTGCTTCGTCGGGCGGAATATCGGCTGTCAGCCGCAGCCGCGGAGCGTCGGCGACGATGTGGCCGGAGAGCGTCAGTTCCAACGGCAGCGTCGCATCATCGAAAACCCGCGCCCGGACAGGGATGCCGGTCGCCGGAATCGCCGCGCTGCTGAGCGCGTCGACGTGGATTTGCAGTTGCCCAATCGCCGCATCGTACCCAACCCGCACGTCGGCATAGCGCTGCGGCCGCTGCGGTGAAAGGCTGATCGACTCGATCGCCACCGTGTCGGTGGTCGGGTCATGCACCCAGACCAACAGCCCGGAGGTGATCGCGGTTCCAAGCCGCGCCGCGACGGCGTCCGCTCCGCCGGCTTGATCATCAGCCGCGGTCGCGTTGGCCGTGGTCTGCGCAGCGGGTGCCGCGGTCAGCGTTTGTTCCGTGGGAACTTGCCCCTCAGCTCTCGGCGGGGCAGGCAACAGCGTTACCGGCGTGCCATCGGCCGGCAACACCATCGCCACCGGAGCGACGAGCGTTGTGGTTGTCCCGATTTGGCTCAGCCAGCGCTCGGCCGCGGCTCGCGGCAACACGGTTTCAGGCGTGGCGATCCGCAGCGGCTGCGCCGGAGCGAATACCGAAACCGTCGCCGTCAACTCGCGGCCGCGCGTGTTGCGCAGCAGGACCCGGTAGGGCGTCGCCCGGTTGGGAAAAGGGTGCAACGTCAGTCCGCGATCGCCTTGCGACCAGGTCGCTTCGCCGCCATCGACCAACAACTGCACCGCCGAACGATCGGGCAGCAACACGACCGCATCTTGTCGCGAATGGTCGTTGGCCGTGATCGCCCGCAGACTCCACCGCGTGTTGCGGCTGATGCGACCGTTTCGCTGCAGCACCACTGGCAACTGCTTCGCTTCGCCCGGCTGCAGTGTCAGTGTCGGCGGCAACTGAGCGAGTTCGGGCTGATGTGGATAGATCGCCGCGCGGCGCAGCTTCGCGACGTGCTCGGCTTGCTGCTGCACCAGCGATGGCACGCTTTCGCTGCCTGTCGGGGCGAGTTCGCTATCGGCCTGAGTTGGCTCAGCCGGCGGGTCATCGCTGGTCAGTTCCGCTTCGCTGAGCAGCCGCAACCACTTGTCATCGGCCTCGGCGGCCAATCGATTCAGTTCACTCTGCAACGTCGCTTCATCGTAGAGTTGCAGGCCGCTGGGCGACTGCAGTTCGAGGTACCGGCGATCGCTGTTGGCGACCAGCCAGACCGGTGCCGCTTCGCCGCCGCGATTGATCACCGTTACGGTCGTCGGCAGCGTGACGTCGATCGGAGCAAAAACGAGTTCCTGGGGCATTTGAATCTCGATCGTCGGGGTGCCGAGCGGGGCGAGCGGCGGCTGCAACGGCTCGCGCATCGCCAAACTTTGGTAGTTCCGCGCCGCCGTGGTCAAGCTCGACAAGTCCAACGCGGATGCCCCTCGCATCGCCACCCGGTCGCGTTCCCAGAGTGTTGCCCACAGGTCGTAGCGGTGGGCGGAGACCAACCGATCAGCGAGCGACTGCGGTTCAAACGGGGCCCCCAAACCCGCGCCGAGCACCTGCACCGCGCGCTGCAGGCGGTGCAATTGTTGAATCCGCTGGTCGCGAAGTTCAGGGGCACTCAAATCGGCAGCCTGCGAAAGTAGGTCGATCAACCGCACCGACCACTGCTGCGAATCGTTCGCCAACGCTTGCCGCAGCTCACTGTACGCCGCGAAAAATTCGTTTGCCGGCCGTTCCAGCTCAGGCTGCTGCAACAGTTGCTGCCGGAGCGAACTGGCCACGATCGGTGTCGCAGACGCCTCGGGACCATCGATCAGCGCGAGCAGCGTCGATTGCCACCGCATCCAATTCGCCGCTTGCTGCCGCGCGCCGGCCAGGTACGTCTGCTGGCCCGCGTCGAGCGGCAACGCCGCGGCCCGTAACGCCAGCCGCGCCTGCTCCTGAGTCGAATCAAACGCCTGGGCCTGTAAGTGAGCCGCTTCCACTTCACCCACCGTGGCCAACAATTGCATCCGCGCCGGAGCCGGTACCAGCGGCGTGTCGAGCAACAGCCGGATGAACCACGCGTCGGCCAGGTTCAAAGAACCTGTCGTCAATCGCGTGATCTGCTCGGCGGACACCGACCGATTGAGGCGGGCGCGGAGCGTTTGCAACCCATCGGCCATCGTCGCCAGTGCCGCCACGCTTTGCTGCGGCGCTTCGACCGCGTCTTGAGCAATGACCAATGTGGCGAGCACTTCGCTGAGCTCGTCAGCGGTGGGGAAGGGGTGTTCGGGATGGTCGTACGCGTGTCGCTGCAGAGCGATCCAGTACGGAAGCGATTGCAGCAGATCATGGGTGAGCCGGTTGATTCGCAGTACCGCATCGCACTCCCGCTGCACGTCGCTGTAAACCGCCTCTGCCTGTGACAGTTTTTGCTCAGCCCGATCGCGCCAGGTGTCGCCAAAGCGATCGCGGGCGATGCGTTCGGCGTTCTGGCGGAGATCGTCGGCCCGCATCAACTTGCTACGAGCTGCGGCGCGGGACGCAGCGGCCACGGCAGCTTGCTCGGCCTGCGAGCGGACCTGCAGCAGTTGCTGCGCAAGTGGCCAATCCGCGACCGCCAGTTCCGCCAGTTCGTCGAGGCCGCGAAGTTCCGCGATCGCCGCGAACTCCGCCTGCCAAGCTTGCTCGCGCCACTGCAGAAAATCGGCACTCGACCCGCTGCGGACAATCTCTTGATAGCGCTGCAGCGCTTGCCGCTGCGGCTCGCTGATCCGCTGTTCCAGCGCCCCGGTGGCGACGGCAGCAGCGATCGAGCCGATCAACTCTGTAGCCGCTACCGCTGGCCGGCGAGCGAGAAACCGATCCGGCAACCGCTCGCCACTAGAACCGCTGGACGCCGTCGCCACGAGCAAGTTTTGCATCGGCAACAGGTGGTCGCGGAGCACCCGCGTCAGCGGTTTGCTGTCGAACGTGAGGCCCGCGCGGATCGACTGATCAACGGTCAGCAACTGTTGCTGATAAACCCGCCAGAGGTCCGGCGCATAATCGAGTGGGCGCGGCACCCCCGCACGAGCTTCCAATAGCTGATCATGGATCAACCACGCTTGGGCGAGTTGGTCGAGCAATTGCACGTCGGCCTGCGGATCGACCGGCAAGCCGGCACTGCTGGAGCCGGCTGCAGGTCCCGAGGCAGGACTCGCGGCCAGCGCTGCATCGGGGCTGGCGGCGGTGGTCGAGGGCTGGGGTGAGGCCGCGACTGGGGTCGAGCCGGGAGTCGTAGGGGTAGCCGCCGCGGCTGATTGGGCGGCCTGAGCTTCGTTCTGGCCAGCTTCGGTCGTACCTGCAGCGGGTGCAGCGGCGGTGCCGGCGGAACCCGCTGAGTTGCCCGAGGCAGCCGTGCTGTCGAAGCTGCGGAGCTGTGATTGCATTTCCGGTATGCGGGCCTCGGTCAGTTTGTCCCGGACCGGATTGGTCAGCGGCAGGAGCCGGTTGCCCGCGCGCTCGCGAAACACGCTTTCCCATTTCCCCTGTTCGCGCGGCTGTTGCACGTCCGCCACGCTTTGCTGCACATCCAGTTCGCGGTCCGCCGTCGGCAGGTTAGAAACGGTGAGCACAGCCGCGGAGAGATCCTGCGCCGTCGGAGTGCCTCCGCCCCACAGCAGTTGCGGGGTTTGCGAAGCGTAACCACCGCTGGTCCGTTTGACCCAGTCGCCGACGCCGGCGCGGACGTACGCTGCCAGTTCGCCCAACGTGATCACCTGATCTCGATCGAGGTCGGCGTCCCCTTTGAGCCCGCGGGCGACGAAAAAACCGAACACGGTTCGCCGCAACGCCACCGATGTCTGCGTCGGTTCGAAGAGTGAATGCGAGCTCAACACCCACAGCGAGTCGTCGCGTGTGCGGCCGACCGCTGCTGCGAGCTGCTCTGCAAACGTCGTGGGCAACAGCAGCCCGTCATCGGGCAATAACGTGGTCGAGGTGTCCAGCAGCAACAGTTTCGTCCCTCCCGGCAACCGGCTGATCCGTTCCAGCAGCGGCTGGATCGCGATGTCCTGGCGACCGTCCGCGGCCCCGCTAGGGCGCAACACCGCCCCCTTGGCACCGCTGATTTCGTGAGCCGTCAGATAGATCAAAACGGTATCGCCGCTGTCGACTCGCCTCAGCCAAGTCGAAAGCTCCGGACCGAGCGGACCGACTTGTGCGGGGGTGAGCAAGGGAATGGTCGTCGTCCCCTCGTCGTCGGGCCGCAGCACCGCGCGAAGCGGGGCGAGTTGCACGTACTGTTCAAGAGCAAAGGCGGGCGACGGGACCGCACGTTCGCTATCCCCGCCAGCGGTGGCGAACAGCAGGTGGGTGCTGGGATGGCGAAAGGGGGCAACCACCAGGTAGACGAACCCGCCCAGCAGCGCCAACAACACCAGCAACATCGCCAACTTCAACAGCCGGCGGCGTGGCGTGCGGCCCCGTCGGATGTCGCGCCACCCCTGGCTACTGACCATCAAATGCTCCCCTGTCCCTTAGTTATCGTCCGGCGCAGGAGCGATCGCCAGCTCGCCTGATTCGATTTGATCGGCCAATGCGACGAACGCGCGGTAATGGTCCGCAAGATTTTCCGGTGGCAACAGCGAGAGGGTCAGCGTCAACGAACCGGCCACGGCGCGACTGGCTAACGTATCGACGGGAGGAACAGCCTGAGGCGACTCAGCCGGCGCGATGTTGTCGCCGCTCCAAAATGCCGCGGCCGCCAACAGGCCGCCGGGCCCCTGGTAACCGGCCTTCACCGCCGCGGATTCGGCCGAGCGACAGCGGGCTTCATCGGGAGTTTTGACCCACTCCGCTGCCGCCCGCAGTGCGTCGTTCTGAGTCGCGGCGAGCGTCTCGCAGATCGTATCGCTGACAACCTTACACCCCCAAGCGACCGCCGGACGGCGACCGAGCGTGTAGGCGCGGACGCGCAGCGCCTGGTGGAAATCGCCGCCGCCGGCCAGATGCTCGCTCAGTTCTCGACTGCTCGCCGCCTTGGTCGCCAGTTCCGGGGCTGCCCCGCCCAGTTCCAGCCGCTCGCAGATTTCGCGGACGCTCAAGGCGGCCGCCGCAACCGCCACGGCATCGCTCGGCGGACGACTCGGCTCGGCATCATTGGGCTGCAGCATGCCCTGGATGGAAACCAAAAACTCGGTCTCCCCGGCCAGCAGCCGATCGCCGCTGGCGAGCACCTGCTGTTGCACCGGTTGGGCATTCACGAACGTCGCCGAGGACTGCATCGTGTGCAGCACGCACTGCTGGCTGCGGCAATCGAGCAAAAAATGAAACTCGGACATGGTCCGGTCGCTGGGGAAACTGAAATCGGCCCATTCGGTTTGGCCAAAACGAGCGATCAAGCCATCGCGGAGGCGAATCCGTTGCCCCCGCTCCGGACCGTTAAGCACTTCTAAGACAACATGCATACCGATCTGTCCGAAAAGGGATTAGTTGATCATCACCATACCGCCCTTGACGGTCGTCATCCCTTGACCTTCCAGACTTGCCATCGCTCCTTTGGCTTCGACCTTCAGGCCACCGTCAATACTCACGGCCATATCGCTCTTCACTTCGACCTGCATCGAGCCCTGGATACTGATTTGCGCCGCCTTGAGGGTAATCCCTTGAGGATTGATCAGGATGCTGCTGCCACCGACCTTAAGCTCGATCGATTGAGCCGCCTCGATCGTGCTCTTACCGGCATCGACACCGATATGATGGTTACCGCGCTGCACCGTCAAGGAGTCATCAGCGGCGATCACAGTAGTTCGTTTGCCATTCTGGATCGTGACCGTTGCATCCCCTTGATCGATAAGGATCGTGCGGTTACCGGCTTTGAGCTGCAACTTATCGTTGCCCTGCTCCAGAGTCACGGTGCGATGGTTATAGATATCGATCGTCTGATCGCCAGCATCCTTCTTATCAAAGCCAACTTTTAAAGTATCGTCATTTTCGACAATGCGCGTGAAGTTGCGTTCGGCATGGAAATAAATCTCTTCTTCGTTCTTTTTGTCTTCGAACCGCAATTCATTAAAGTTTTCTTCGGTGCCTTGCTTGGAACTGCGAGTTCGGATGCCACTTTGAGTTGCAACCGTGAAAGGAGGCAGTTGATCGGCGTTGTAGAGGCTGCCGGTGACCAGCGGTCGATCGGGGTCGCCTTCGAGAAACTGGACGATCACTTCCTGGCCGATCCGTGGGATGAAGCTGCTCCCCCACTGCGTGCCGGCCCAGCCTTGAGCGACGCGCAGCCAACAGGTGCTGTTCTCATCCTTTTTGCCGAGACGGTCCCAGTGAAATTGGACCTTGATCCGGCCCAGGTCATCGGTCCAAATCTCCTCACCCGCCTTGCCGACCACGGTCGCGGTATGCGGCCCACCGATGATCGGCCGAGAGGTGGTCGCGGGGTTGCGAAACGGAATGTCTGAGGGAATCGCTGTGAACCGTGAGCAGAATCCACGACGGATTTCGGCGTCCGGCGACAGGTCTTGCAGTTGGCGATCGGGAGCCAGGTCCGGGACTTCAATGGTGAGCTCATTTTGGACAACCAAGTATTCCAGGTTGTCGCTTTCCCGGGGATGAGCGGTGAGTGTAAACAACCCACCGGTGGCCAGCCCGCGCACATTTCCCTCGCCTTGGCAAAGGCTCTGCACAGCCTGCAATGCCTCCAGCCGGACCTTTGAATAGGACTGCCCCACGCCAGTCGCCACATACTTACCGGGATAGTCGTAGACCTCGCCTTGTTCCAGGTCATAGGCAGCGAGTTTTTGCGTGCGAACTTCTAACGAAGCGCGAGGATTCTCATAGTCATAATCCGTCAGCACCACCATCCCGCTGGTGACCGCGCGGGCCGGTTCGAATTCCCACAAATGCTCCAGCCCCCAAGCGCCGACGCCTGCCCGCGAGAACGGGACGGTGCTCTCTCCGCCGATCGGCTGATGCGCGCTGCTGGCATCGACGAGCACCATCTCATGAGCCGACGCGGTATGGGAAAAATAATAGTAGATTCCCTCTTGCTCCATCAGCCGACTGACAAACGCAAAGTTGGACTCGCGGTACTGGACGCAGTACTCCACGCTGGGGTAGCTCTCGGTCAACTGATCTTTGATGGCGACGCCTCCCGCTCGCAGCACCTCCTTAATGATATCAGGGATCGACTGGTTCTGGAAAATGCGGCAGTCGGCCACCTGCTTCAGCAACCACAGATGGGGCCGCACGATCATCACATAATGGTCGTGCGAATGCACGCCGCCGGCGTGCGAGAGATGCGTGATGATGCCATTGAAATAGCGTTCAACCGGCGACGCCTCCACGCCGAAGGTCATGGTCAGCGCCACCGGAGTACCGATCATCTGGTCGAAGTCGAGCTGCGCCTCTTCGCTCAACAGATGGAACTCGTAGCGAAACGGCTCGCCCAAGCGCTCGCGTCCGATCAGCTTTGCGAACAAAAACTGTTCATCGCCAAGCACAGTCGTCAGACGATAGTTGGTCGCCAAAACAGTTTCCTACATGATCCGAGGTAGCGGCGGCTAACAATATTCAGGTGAGGCCGGCAATCGCCACCCACCAGATGGGTCGCGATGAGACGTCAAAACCGTCTGCGCTTGATGGTCTTCATCACCAGGTTTTGCTTGAGCTGAGCGTCCGTTGATTTTGCGGGTTTTCCCCACAGCGATTTACTTTGCGTCCGCTTGGCCTGGAGGGCCGTCGCCGGAGCGGGCGGCTGCCCCACGGCGCCGGCTTGATCCGCCGCGGATCCGCTCACCCCAGCGGCCCCGGGTGCCGCGGTTGCCTTTTCAGGCGTTTCCGCGGCGTTCGCTTTCTTCCTACCAAACGTCTCCTGCAGCAGTTCATAGCCTTCTTCGAGGCCTTGCTGCTTTTCTCCGATATCGCCGAGATGGGCTTCGATGTCGTGCTTCAGCCAGGTTGCTGCGGTCGCATGGCGTTCCAAAAAACCGAGTCCGGGAACACGGCTCAACCGAATCAGGTAATCGCTCAGTCCATCCAGCAGTCTGTCATGCATCGCAGTTCCGCCTGTTCGATAGCTATCGGAACGTCATTCTACAGGTCCGCTAGCAGCGCTGCCAATTCGGGATCCATCTCGTCATCCTCTCCCTCCGACGCGTTGCTGTCGCTCTCGGCCGAATCGTCATCGCCGCTGAGGCTCGCCAACAAGGCATCCAGATCCGGGTCATCGCCCGCAGCGTCGGAATCGCCCGCGTCCGACTCATCCTCCGCAGCGGAATCGTCTTCATCCGAATCGTCGCTCAACAGCGCGTCCAAATCGACCTCCGACGAATCATCATCGCTCGAATCCGTATCGTCGTCGTCCCCTTCATCATCGTCATCCTCGAAGGTTCCGTCCTTCATTTTCCAGGCGAGGTCGTCGCGGAACCCTTCATCGCGGGCCGGTTGGGACTGGCTGGCGGTTGAACGCAGTTCCGCAAGCCGCTGTTCCGCAGCAGCCCGATCGCTCGCCTGCATGCTGGCTGCCTCGCCGCTCGGGGGCCAAATGCCGGCAAGTTCTACTCCAGCGACACTTTGCACGCTGCCGAGCCGCACCACGGGTTGCCCGCGCAGCGATAACACCGGGATGTAACCGCAGTCGATTACGACTTGCGCCGCCCGCTGCGACAGCAGGCGGTCGGTGCAGGGCAGCGCGATCTGATCGCCGTCAGCATCGGTGTAGAAGTGGTAGGGAATGTCATCAAACGAGAGGATCGAGCCGATCTGCATCTTCTTCAGCCCCTGCTGGGTGAAGGTCTGCCCGAGCATCAAGCCAACCAGCAGCGCCCCGTTACCCCACAACATTCCGGACAGGCCTGCCTGCGGTGTGAACTCTTCAAAGGCAAAACAATCGACCGGATCGCTCTTCTTGCCGTAGGGATGTCGCAGCAAAAATTGCGGGACGGTCAGCGCCAGATACTTAGCCTCCGGCAATTCCTTGAGCGTCGACCAAGCTTGCTCGACCAACGGATGCGGCTCTTCGCTCCGTTTGCGGTCCAGCGCCCGACTGCTCATCGCCGCGACGAACGGAGCATTGGCGGCGGCAGCGATTTTGGCGATCCGTCCGAGCAGTTCGGCGTGCGGCGGCGTTTCCTCGATGGTGTAATGGCCGATGATCGCCGCCAGGGGCCCTGCCGACGCATCGCCTGCCGGTTGCTCGACCAGCAATTTGTACAACGCCGTTTCCTCGAGTTCATCGCTGCGGCTCAGGTCCGCGGCAAACTCCTCGGCCGAGATGTCATACAGCACCACGTGCAGCGACGAGCCGGTTTCCAGCCGCCGCACGAGCAGATCGACGCCGCGCCACAGCGCTTCGAGCGACTGGAACTCGGGTTGGTGCAGGATCGACCGCATCGTCGCCGACAAACTTTGATCGACCGCCGCAATCAGTTTCTCTTGATCCGGATCGGGCGTGGCCGACACATAGGGCCCGACGATTTGCTTGATCAGCTCATCGACCTCAATCGGCGCCGCCTCGCGCGCATCGGGCTGTCCCACCAACCGGGCAAAATCGCTCAGCTTGCCGCCCACGGGCACAGCGGCGGCGCGGCTGGAACGCCTGCGGCGACGGCGTTTGCCACCTTCCGCTTCATCCGCCCATCGCCTGACTTCCTTGGCCGCCGCGGCGAAGGTGCGATCATTGCCCAGGCGTTGCCGCAGCGCCGCGAGTTCTTCAAACGCTTCCAGCTTGTCGTACAACTGGTCCGGATGGAAATCATCGAGCGATTCGATTTCGAGTTCAGCCGTTTGCTCGCCATCACCCAGCGGCAACTGCAGCTTGATTCCCATCCGCTCGATCAGGTCGTCGAGGTTATCGACATCGACCTTCAGCGGTTTGCGGGCCGCCAAATTGTCGCCGGTGTCGAGTTGCCCCGCGAGCGCGTGCCCCGAAAAGTCGCCCAAGATGGCGATGCGAAACCGCGCCCCGGCGTGTGCAGCAGTGTTCTTGCCCGAGGCCAACGAACCGAAATTGCATTCAAATCGCATTTTTAAGTCTTTCCAGTTTAACTCGCCGCGGTCGCCTAAACGGCCTCACTCGATTCATCGCTCACAGGGTAGAGCGGTTCGTGCTCATCTTCCCAGCGTCGCATTGCGGCGAACCAGTAACCGGCCTCAAAAAACAATGGAATGAACGCTAGGAACGCTCCATTGCGGAGGAACGACTGCGCAAATTCCCGGTTTTGAAACACTTGCACAAGAAAAAACACGTGGTCCGACGACCCATACAATTGCCCCATCGCGCCGACGACTAACAACACAAACAGCGCTCCGGGCATGAAGTCGGCGTAATCTTGAGCATACGGGTAGCGAATGTAAGCCATCACCCGGGCTGAAAAGGGAATGGCCATCGCCAGCATGGGCAGCAACAACAGGCTCTGAGGATCGCGCAGCGGCAATTGGACTCCGGCGCTCCAACAAACAAAGTATAACGCTTCACTGAACAACAGGACGTAGAGCCAGCTCAGCGCGTAAAGCAGGCACATCACCAGCAACATTGAACTGACACGGACAGGAAACACGGTTTCCGGCTTCGGTTGCTCTTCAATCCGTACCAGTCGAGCAAAGAAGCGGCGGTAGTTGCCCCGCGCCAGTTCCTCATAGGCGAGATCTTCCAAGATGCGGAAGGAGTGACCGAGCGAAATCACTTGCGTGTACAGCTTGGTGACCGAGAAAACCACGACGATCCCGCAGCCTACCAACAGCGCAACGGCCGAGCCGCCCACAAAATCGTCGCTGATCGTGTCGAGGATCGAGAAGAAGGCGCGGACCGGCGTTTGGCCTTTAATCAACAGGTTGTAAGCAAACGTCCAGCCGAGAACGACCAACAACAGGGTCAGTCGCAGGCGGTTGACATTGGGCCGATACGATGCCGGGCCGGGCGGCGGCATGGTGGCCGTATCGGCCGCTTCATTGGGCTCCTCGGACGGGCTCATGCGCGGTCGATCGCTGGATTGCATGGCACTGGGCATGGTCACACCACCTCCAGCAAGGCGGCGGGAAATGCCAGTAAGAATGCCAGCAGGGTCGGGATAAACAGCAGCAGCCAGCGCAGCCGGCTCTCGCCCCAAATCGCTCGTCCCTCAAGCGGATGAATCGGAAAGCTATAGATGAAGGTGTACAGCAGGAACATGCTCGAAGCGAACTCGGCAGCGCCGCTGTGCGTGATCTTCGCCACGGCCAACAACCCGAAGTGACAGGCCAGCAGCATCGACAAGGCGGCAAAGGCGACGCGGCTCCGCTGCTTGGTTGTGCCGTAGATCACCATGTCGGTCAACATCGGCAGGAACGAGCCGCTGCCGGTAAAGTAACCTTGCAACAATAACCCATCGGCTTCGGTCGCAAACCGGGTTTGGGCGCCATACGCCCTGCCCGCCAATTTGATCAAGCCGGCGTACACCAGCATCGGCAGCGCGGAAAACAGGACCATCTGCGGCAAACGCATCCCAAAATGCCGCTCCAGCTCCGCCATATCCGTTCCGCCAGCCAAATACACGCTGCCGCCAAAGGAAGCGGCTAGACCGGCCGTACCGACTGCCAGCGAGATGATGGAGCGTCGTTGCGTGATCACCGGGAGCAGGTGAGCCGGCAGCGTCAATTGAGCGCGGGTCAACGCCCCGACCGCTGAGCGGAAGACCAGCCGCGAAAATCGCCGGGTTAAGGTGCGGGTGATCGCCCGCAGCACTGCCGAAATCGCCGTCCGCATCGCGCCGCGGGCCCCGAGCTGCATGATGCGTCGCGTCGTCGCCCGCAGAATCACGCCGATTCCGACCACGAACTCCGCCGCGCCATCGCCCGCGCCCGCTGGGTCGTATCCATCGGCTAACGAGGCGACGAGCCACAGCGGTGCGATCAGCAGGCCGATCACTCCGATGACTGCCAGCCACCATGCATGTTGTCCGTACCAGCTCTGCCAGCGGGACGGTTCCGTTACTAGATAATTGGCTGACGTGTCGATCGTTCCAAGTTCCTCGTGTCATGCTGCCTGGCGAGCCGCAGTGCCCAGCGCGGCTCTGCAGTGAATAGGCGACACTCTAGCAAAAGCTGACAGCAGGGCGACCGTCGGCGGCGATTTCAGCAATTCCTGCCAAACCAGACATTTTGCTCGCTCTGCATCGCCGCTGCAGCCGATAGAACCGATGCAAGCCGTACGACCGGCTTGATCCGACTCGACGGTTAGTGGCAGCATTGCCACGTAGCTTGCCGCCTGCAAACAATCGTCCTCAGGAAGTTGCAACATCGCCGAGCCCCTGCTCCCAATCGACAACTGGTATCCATGAGGCGTCCCACCCTGACGTTGCGTGCACGCGGCCGGCGCTGCGCCGCTCCGCTGAGGCGCCTGCTGCTCGCGATCCCGCTGGCGCTGAGCGCCGGTGCGACGGCGTGGGGGGAAGATTGGGCGGCGGGAATGATCGACTCGAATGCCACCGCCCCGCAGGCGGTCGTCGGGCTGCCGACGCTGCGTTCCGCCGGCGGCACACCGCTGCAATTGCAACCCAATGTGCGGTTGAACTACGACCTCGAGCCAGCTCCGACAGCCGCCCCTGCGCGGCGATCGATGTTCCTTGCGCGGCCCGAGGCGGAACCTGCGGTGCTTGACGGTCCGCAGCCAGCGGCCAACGCTTCCGCTCCCGGCGCCGCCGACCGCCCGGATTCCTCTGGGCCAGGGCACGCCTTTATCGGGGCTTCGCAGCGCCGGGCGCCGAGCGACGCGGCGGCCGAGGGCGAGTTGCCACCGCCTCGACCGTCTCTGGAGGAGCCTTGGAGCCTGGAGGATCAGGTCCTCAGCGAAGAGTTGTTCTTGCACCGGCTGCGTCAGCAGGCTCTGGAAGAGGACGGCCTGAGCGATCTGGAGCTTCTCGACAACTCGGGTTTGCAGGTCGAGGCCTGGGGCAGCGGGGCGGAGTTCGGCGGTTCGGGCCAGTCGATCCTCGACCGGCCACACCGCGGCGGTTCACGCGCCGGCGGCGAGCTGCGGCCCCGCGAACGTTGGCTCTTCAGGCCCGCGGTTTGGACGCGGCGGGGGATCGATCGCATCCGTTCGACACACCAGCGGGTCGATGCGGGATTGGGATCGCTGTTGGTCGCCGATGCCCCGCTGATGCTCGAGACCACCCAGCCGCGGAACCAGATTCGGCTGCGGAGCGATTTCGGCTACGGCATCGCTTATCCTGATCGCAGCGAATATTTCTGGGCGTCCCCTATCCGCGGACCGGGCTATGTCGGCGACATCGACTACCAGGAGTTGGCGTTCATGTTCGAAGTCGGTGGCGAGGCCTTTTCGCTGCAGACCGAATTGCCCGTGCGCAGCTATGACCCTCAGTTCGGCGGCGGCCATACGGCGTTGGGCGACATTCGGATCACCCAAAAACTGCGGCTGGTCAACGGCGACGATGTGCAAATCACGCAGATGCTGCGGATCCACACCCCGTCGGGGAACACGAAGCTAGGAGCCGGAACCGGACATGTTTCGCTCGAGCCTGGCGGGCTGTTCCGCTATCGGTACAGCGACTGGACCTACCTGCATGCGGAGCTGAAGTACCTGTTCCCGATCAGCGGTGATCCATTGTACTCCGGCGATGTGCTCAGCTATGGGCTTGGGCTGACCAGCGTGTGGTATGAAACACTGACCACCGCCGTGATGCCCACGTTGGAACTGACGAGCGTCAATTTTTTGACCGGGCGGAAAACCGACTTTCTCGGGCCGCTGCCGGTCGACGGGGAAGCGTCCTTCGCGCTGCATCCCGGAGTTCGCCTGGCTTGGGACCCTGGCGGAGATATGGGGACGATGGAATTGGGATTCGGACCGGCAGTGGCGTTCTCCCGCGATCGCTTCTCTGACGCGATGTTACGCTTTGAGCTCCGTTTGTGTCGCTGAACAAATCTAGCTAGGCTGATGCTGCTGTCAGCTTCAGCCGATGAACAGCCTTAGGTTCTTAGTTGCTGGTCTCGGCGTCTGTTGGCACCGCGGCTTTGTTCTCGCACCCTACCTGGATCCTATGCCTACGATCGATATCGAATCGCTCACCCTGCCCGTCGACCCCGATCAGCCGTCGGGTGAGGACTTGGAGTACGATCCGCTATTCATCGAAATGGAACAGGCCGCCGCTGGCAAACCCGAACAACAGATGGGCGATGCCACGATCGAGGCCGAAGAGCCCGATTGGCTGTTGGTCCAGCGCAACGCCATCCAGCTCCTGGAGCGATCCAAGGACTTGCGGAGCTGCATTTATTTGTGCGAAGCGGCCCTGCACAATGAGGGCCTTGAGGCGCTCAGCGACGCGTTGCAATTGGCCAATGCGATGACGCAGAGCCTGTGGGAAACGCTGCATCCACAACTGGATGAAGACGACGACAACGATCCGACCGCCCGGGTCAACACCGTGATGGCGCTGACTTCGCCCAAGCGGCTGCTGCGCCCCCTGGAACAGACGCCGCTGATCTCGGTGCCGATGCTCGGCTCGATTTGCTGGGACGATGTCAAACCGGTCAGCAGCGAGTCCGAGCCGCGTCAGCTCAGCGATGAAACGCACGCGATCATCAACCACTGTGAGCTCGAGCAACTCGCTGCGCGGCGGGCAGCGGTGCAGCAGGCGCTGCAGGCGTGCCAAGGGCTGGAAACGTTCATCACCGCACAGGTCGGTACCTCCCGGGCACCGAATCTGGAACCGCTGCGGACGCTGCTCAAGCGGATTGACGGACAACTCAACAGTTGGTGGACGCAGCGCGATGGCGATCAACTCGCTGAATCAGCGAGCGACGACCAACAGGACGATGACGCCGGCGACGACGATGCGTTGACGGCGCGACCGGCCGCCGCGTCAGCGCTGGCCCTGCGCGCGACGGGCGGAGCAGCGGCGGCACCGCGGGGCGTTGGCGCGATCACCTCGCGTCAGGAAGCGATCGCCGCGATCGACAAAATCCTCGCCTACTACCGCGAACATGAACCCTCCAGCCCGCTGCCGCTGCTGTTGCAGCGCGCTCGGCGACTGGCAACCAAATCGTTCCTTGAGATCCTGCAGGACCTGGCTCCCGAAGGATTGGGGCGCGCCCAGGAACTGGCCGGGCTGACGCAGCATCCGGCTACCGATTCCCATCGCGATGGCGCCGTTGCCGAAGCCAGCACCGCAGCCGTCCCCGCCGCTTCGGCCCCCGCCGACACCGAGGACGCCGATGATGATTTCTTTAGCTGATTCGGTCGCGCGGAGTGCCCGCTATGATGTGAATCACCGATAACCGTATTTGTTTCTTCTTGCCCTCGGAGCTTCCATCGTGGCTAAAGCCAGCGCCCAAAAATTCATCGCTCGCAATCGAGCACCCCGCGTTCAAATCGAGTACGACGTTGAAGTTTACGGCGCACAAAAGAAGGTGCAGTTGCCGTTCGTGATGGGCGTGCTCTCGGATCTATCCGGCCAGCCGGCTGAGAAACTGGCCCCGGTCGCCGACCGCAAATTCCTGGAAATCGATGTCGACAATTTCGATGATCGGATGAAGGCGATGAAGCCGCGCGTCGCCTTCCGCGTGCCCAACACGCTCACCGGCGAAGGCAACTTGAGCGTCGACATCACGTTTGAGTCGATGGACGACTTTTCCCCTGGCGCAATCGCCCGCAAGGTCGAACCGCTGCGTAAACTGTTGCAAACCCGCACCGAACTGGCCAACCTGATGACCTACATGGACGGCAAATCAGGCGCTGAGGAACTGATCGCCAAAGCGATCGACGATCCAGAACTGCTTAAATCGCTGGCCTCGGCGCCCAAGCCGGCGGATGACAGCAACGGACAAGAATAAACCTTATCACCCTAATGCCGGCAACGCCGTTGCCATCCTCTGCCGATCACTCAGGAACTTACCCCATGTCATCCGACGCTTCCCAAGAGCGCGCACCCGCGGTCGCCAGCGAAACGGCGACGACCAGCGACTTCGATGCGCTGCTGCGCAAAGAATTCCGTCCCAAATCGGACGAAACCAGCCAAGCGATTCACAACGCCGTGCAAACCCTCGCCAGCAGCGTGCTGGAAGGAGCGGCGGTGGTCTCCGGCGATGCGCTCGCTTCGATCGAAGGGATCATCGCCGAAATCGACCGCAAGTTGACCGAACAGATCAACGAAATCCTGCACCACGAGCAATTCCAACAGCTCGAAAGCGCCTGGCGCGGCCTGCACTACCTGGTCACCAACACCGAGACCAGTGAAATGTTGAAGATTCGAGTGTTCAACATTTCCAAGAACGAACTCGGCAAAACGCTCAAGAAGTTCAAAGGAACCGCCTGGGACCAAAGCCCGATCTTCAAAAAGGTGTACGAAGAAGAGTTTGGTCAGTTCGGCGGCCAGCCCTATGGCTGCCTCGTTGGCGATTACCACTTCGATCACAGCCCGCCGGATGTCGCCCTGTTGGCCGAGATGCAGCAAGTCGCCTCGGCAGCCCACGCGCCGTTCATCACCGGCGTTGCGCCCGAAACGATGCAGTTCGATTCTTGGCAAGAACTGAGCAACCCGCGCGACCTGACCAAAATCTTCGAGACTCCGGAATACGCGCCGTGGCGGAGCCTGCGGGAATCCGATGACTCGCGCTACGTCGGGCTGTGCATGCCGCGATTTTTGTCCCGCCTGCCCTACGGCGCGAAGACCAACCCGGTCGATGACTTCGCTTTTGAAGAAGACGTCGCCGATGCCGATCACCGCCGTTACACCTGGACCAACGCCGCCTACGCGATGGCCACGAACATCAACCGGGCGTTCTCACTCTACGGTTGGTGCACCCAAATCCGCGGTGTGGAGACCGGCGGGGCCGTCGAAAACCTGCCGTGCCATACCTTCCCCACCGACGATGGCGGGGTCGATATGAAGTGCCCGACCGAAATCGCCATCAGCGACCGGCGGGAAGCGGAATTGGCCAAAAACGGCTTCATGCCGCTGATCCACCGCAAGAACTCGGACTTCGCCGCCTTCATCGGCGCACAATCGCTGCAGAAGCCGACCGAGTATGACGATCCCGACGCCACCGCCAACGCCAATCTTGCCGCGCGGCTGCCGTACCTGTTCGCCACCTGTCGCTTTGCGCACTACTTGAAGTGCATGGTCCGCGACAAGATCGGGGCTTCGATGACCCGCGATGCGCTGCAGTCGTGGCTCAACGACTGGATCAGCCAGTTCATCGAGCCCAACCCCGACACCTGCACCGAGGCGGCCAAGGCGATGCGTCCCTTGGCCGAAGCGGAGGTCGTGGTCGAGGAGGATCCGAGCAACCCCGGTTACTACAGTTCCAAGTTCTTCTTGAAGCCGCACTACCAACTCGAAGGGCTGACCGTGTCCTTACGACTGGTTTCCAAACTTCCTTCCGGAAAATCCTGATTCAAGCGTCACAAACGACGCTGGTTTTGCCTCTTAATTCATCAGACCGCTTTCTAACTTCCCACCGACTCAACGGATTAGCTAGACATGATTCTCATCCACATCGACGGCATTAAAGGCGATTCGCAGATCCCAGGCTACAAGGACAAAGACTGGTTTGCAGTCGATTCGTTCGAGTTCGGCGTCGTCCGAGAAACCAAAGAAAGCGCCAAGGCAGGTACCGATGACCTGACCATCGGCGTCGGTGAGTTGTCCGTCTGCTCGTTCAACAAAACCACTGATCGCGCCTCGCTCAAGTTGATGCACCACTCGATCTCTGGCGGGCCGCTGCCGTCAGCAGAAATCCACTTTATCCAGACGAAGGATAATGCGGACAACAAGCAGGCCGTGTTCCCCTACTTGATGTTTAAGTTGATGCCGTGTTTCATCAAGGAATGGAAGATCAGCGGCAGCGAAGATGAGAGACCCACCGAAGAGGTCTCGCTGTGGTACCAAAAGATCGCCATGCAGTACTACGCCTACACCAAGGTCAACGGCAAGTACTCATCTAAGACCGAAGGCACCGCCGGCTGGGATCAGGTCGTCAACAACTCCTGGGATACCCCGACCTTTGAGGTACCGAAGGGTTGATCATTTTAGTTCGCGTCCGCGATATCCCCGGTCGCTGTCGTATTCCCGGCTACGAAGTCGGTTGGTTCGAAGTCGACGACGTCAAGTACGGCGTCGACAACCAACGCCCCACCACACCCAGTGAGGACGAGGTGGGGCTAGGTCGAGCCGACTTCGAGAAGCTGACGATCAAAAAGGAACTCGACAATGCGACCTGTGACTTGATGTTCCGCGCCATGCAAGGCGTCGTGATTCCATCGATCGAGATTCAAATGGTCGAGACCGCCAAGGGTGGGATCGCTAACTTTCCGTTTCTGTTGCTGCGGTTTGAAGACGTTTTTCTTGTAAAATGGTCGTTGGATCTCAAGACCAGTGAAGTGACGGAAGATGTCGAGTTCGATTACATGAAGGTCGCCATCGAGTACCATTCCACCAAGGACGGGAAAACCTACAAACGCGAAGCTACCCGCGGTTGGGATCTCACCAAGAAGAACGCCAGCGGGCAGCCTGGGGATAACTGGGACTATCAGTTCAAACTTCGCGGTGATCGGAACCTGCCGCCCGGTCGAACGATTTGACCCGGGTTGCGACACGTGGTGCAGTGGCGCGCCGCGGAGCGCGTTCTGGAGCGCAACGCGGCTCGGCAAAGGCATGACGCCGGCAGCGAATCTTCGAGCTCCGGGGCCGGCCGAGTCGACTTCGCAGTTAAGCATCTGGACATCAATTTGTTCCATGCACGGACTGTTTCTACACGGAAAGAGCGCTGCTTAACGACATCACTTATAACCAATCACTTGTGTCCGGCCGCTTAAAAACTGTCCGGCAGGGTAACATCTAATCTCTGAGATCTATAGCGATGACCGCGACCGAAGCGCTACGACGGGGCGATCTGCAGACGGCTGCTGAGGAATTGAAGCAGCAGATTCGCGACAACCCGCGCGATGCGGCGCTGCGAATCTTCCTGTTCCAACTGTCCGCGGTGACCGGGCAATGGGAACGAGCGTTATCGCAACTGAACCTCGCCGGCCAACTCGACCCGGCTGCCGAAATGATGGTCACCTCCTATCGAACGGCGATTCAGTGTGAGCGTCTGCGCGCCGAAGTGTTTGCCGGCAAACGGTCCCCGCTGGTGCTCGGCGAACCCGATCCCTGGATCGCCGCAATGATTCAGGCGCTCGCGCTTCGCGCTCAAGGTGAGGCGCAGGCTGCGGAGGCTTTGCGCCAGCAGGCCTTTGACGCGGCTCCGGCAATCGGCGGAACCATTTGCTGGCGCAGCGCTGGGGCCGGTAGCGATGAACAAACCCAAACGGCGGAGTTTCAGTGGCTGGCCGATGCGGACATGTCGCTCGGTCCGATCTTAGAAGCGATTGTCAATGGTCGCTACTACTGGGTGCCGTTTCAACAGATAGAAGCGATCCGCTTGCAACCGCCGGTCGATTTGCGGGATTTGGTCTGGGCACCGGCGGAGTTCACCTGGATCGGCGGCGGTAGCCAGGTCGGTTTCATCCCCACACGCTATCTCGGCTCCGAAGCGTGTGATGATGACGCGGTTCGTCTGGCGCGCAAGACGCAGTGGCAGACGGACGAAGATGGCGTGGAAGTCGGGCAAGGCCAACGGCTGCTCGCCACGGATCAAGCGGAATACCCGCTGCTGGATATCCGCGAAATCGTGTTCCTACACGCCGCCTCAGCACAGGACGGGCAAGCCGAGGACGAGAAACGCAGCCAGGGCGGGGCCGATGCCGAGGCGCCAGAAACCTCAGGGGACCGGCAGCATGGCTGACCTGAGCGACCGCCAACGGCTGCGGCCTTCGCTGCTCGATCGCCTGACCGATGACGCCCCAGGCAATCCACGCGAGTCGCGGGACGACCGCGTGCTCTCGATCGAAGCGCTCAAGCAGAACGTGCTGCGCGACTTGGAGTGGCTGCTGAATACGGAATACCTCGCCTCGACGATCGATTTGGACAAGTATCCGCACGTCGCGTCTTCGGTCCTCAACTTCGGGCGACCGGCATTATCGGGAAAAGCGGGATCGACGATCAACCTGCGGCAACTCCAACAGCACATCAAACGCACGATCATCGACTTCGAGCCCCGCGTGATCGCAAAGTCATTGACGATCCGTGTCGTTTATGACGATGAAGTCCATTCCAAGAGTTCGCTGTCCTTCGAGATCGAAGGCCAATTGTGGGCTCAGCCGTTGCCATTAACCCTCTTTCTCCGCACCGAAGTGGATTTAGAAAGCGGGACGATCAAAGTCATCGAGGGCTAAGTTTCTCATGCATCCGCGATTGCTGCATTATTACAACAGCGAGTTGCAGCATCTCCGCGAATTGGGTGCTGAGTTCGCTCGCCAGTACCCCAAAGTGGCCGGCCGGCTGTCGCTCGATGAATTCGAATGCGCCGATCCCTATGTGGAACGCCTGTTAGAAGGATTTGCGTTCCTCACCTCCCGCATTCGACTGAAGCTCGACGCGGAGTATCCCGAGCTGACTCAGCATCTGCTGGACGTGATCTATCCCAATTACCTGGCGCCCTTGCCGTCGATGGCGCTGGTTCGCCTGCAACCGGATTTGCAGCAAGCCTCGCTGGTCGACGGTCATCTCATCCCGCGGCAAACGGTGCTGCGGGGCATGATGGGCCGCGGCGACCAAACCGCATGTGAGTATCGCACCGCTCACGATGTCACGCTGTGGCCGCTGGAAGTGGTGGAAGCCGGCTACTTCAGCCGCTCCGCTGCGGCGGTCGATCTCCCCGCTCAGGTCCGCGACGTTAAAGCCACCGTCCGCATCACCCTGCAGACCCGCGGGATCCCGCTGCGGAAGTTGCCGATCAGTGAACTCCCCCTGCTCATCAGCGGCAGTGAACAACTGCCGATGAAGCTTTATGAGCAGATCTTGGCGGACACCCAGGCGATCGTGATTCGCCCGGCCGGCGCCAACCCAGCCTGGCAACGGGTGTTACCGGCCGCCAATGTTTCGCAGCACGGCTTTGAGCCGGATGAAGCGTTGCTGCCGCCGGTTTCGCAATCCTTTCAAGGCTACCGGTTGCTGCAGGAGTATTTCGCATTCCCGCAGCGTTTCATGTTCATTCGTCTCTCAGGGCTCAGCGATGCCTTGTCGCGTGCCGACACCGATCGGATCGAGATCGTCTTTGCGCTCGGCAAGGCGACCGATGGGTTGGATGGACGGGTTGGCAAGTCAAACTTTTCGCTGCACTGCACCCCGGTGATCAATTTATTTCCCAAGGTCACCGACCGAATTCACCTCAACGATCACGACCACGAGCACCAAGTCATTCCCGATCGTACCCGCCCCATCGACTTTGAGGTGTTCTCAGTCCAGCGGGTGACGGGGTATGGGTTTGAAGACCGTGAGGGGCATGCGTTTTCGCCTTTCTATGCCTCCTTTGATGTGGAAGAAGACAGCGGCCAGGCGAGCCAGTCGTACTTTACGACCAGCCGCCAAGCCCGCCATTTATCAACCCGTGAGAAGCGACTGGGGCCTCGTTCAAGTTACTTAGGCGATGAGGTCTACCTGTCGCTGGTCGACGCCCAGCAAGCCCCGTATCGACATGATTTGCGGCAACTGAGAGTGGAAACGCTGTGTACCAACCGCGACCTGGCACTGCAGATGCCGCTGGGAATCGGTGAGACGGACTTCAGTCTGAGCGTCAGCGCGCCGGTCCAGAGCGTGAAGTGCGTGGCCGGGCCGACGCCTCCCTGGCCGTCACGAGCCAGTCAGCCCGGAAATCTCTTATGGCAATTGGTCGGCAGCCTGACCCTCAATTACCTCTCCCTGAGCGACACCTCCAAGGGTCGTGGCGCGATGGCGATCCGTGATCTGCTGAAACTGTTTGTGGCCGAGAACGATCCGGTGATGCAGCGTCAGATTCAAGGCGTCCAGTCGATCCGCTCGCGGCGCATTGTCCGCCGCGTTCCTGCTCCGGGTCCGATCACCTTTGGTCGCGGCCTGGAGATCTCGCTGCTGATGGACGAATCCGCATTTGACGGCAGCGGGCCGTTCCTGCTGACGAGCGTACTCAGCCATTTCTTTTCGAAGTACGTCTCGCTCAACTCGTTTGCCGAGACCGTGTTTGTCAGCACCACCCGCGGAGAGGTCAAGCGATGGCCAGCGAAGATCGGCAGCCGGACGCTGCTTTAGAGCTGTATCATCAAATGCAGTCGCGGCCGTTTCGCTTCGGGTTGCTCTTAACCTTGCGGCGATTGGACTGCCTGCATCGCGATTGGCCAGCGACAGGCACGGCGGTCCGCGCCCGCGATGAGCCGCTCCGACTGGGGCAACATCCCGGGCTGGACTTCGCACCGGCCAACCTCCACGCTTGCCAGCGGACCGCCGATGGCCAGCGCTGGCTGCTAGCGAGCCGCTTCCTCGGTGTGTTCGGCCCCAATGGCCCGTTGCCGCTGCACTTAACCGAGTATGCTAGAGACCGCGTCCGCCGCCATCAGGACGACACGTTTGCGCGTTTCATGGACCTGTTCCACCATCGCTTGATCAGTTTGTTTTACCGCTGCTGGGCGTCGGGCCAGCCCGCGGTGCAACTGGATCGCAGCGATACCGATCGCTTCTCAGTCTATATCCGATCGCTGCTCGGCCTAGGCACGGACACATTTCACGACCGCGATGCGATCTCCGATCACGCTAAACTACAGTTCGTCGGGCGCTTCCATGGTCAGGCGCGCAACGCCGAAGGCCTGCAGGCGATGTTGCAGCACTTTTTCCAAATGCCCTGCCAAATCGAACAATTCTCAGGGCACTGGATGCGTTTACCCGAGGACTGCGGCACGCGACTCGGCGTGCTGAGCGAGTGTGCGACGCTCGGACAATCGGCGATCTGTGGCGACCGTGTTTGGGACACGCAGTCCAAGTTTCGGCTGGTCTTCGGTCCGATCGATTTGGCGCAATTTCAACGCCTGTTGCCCGGCCGCGGAGGCATGAACCGACTGATTGCACTGGTACGAAGTTATGTTGGCGACGAACTCCTTTGGGATGTCCAACTGATCTTGAAACGCCAGTCGGTTCCGCAAACGCAACTCGGCCAGCAAGGGCATCTCGGCTGGACCTCCTTCTTGACCAGCCGTGAACCCGCCGCGGACTCCGATGCCGCAGTGTTCACTCCGGCGTTCTAACACCTTTACGACGTTCAATCACCCCAACCTAACGAAACCACTGTGAGCGACATCAGTCGAGCGACACTCTTTGGCAAACTCAACCCGCTGGCCTATAAAGCTATCGAAGGAGCAACAACCTTTTGTAAGCTGCGGGGCAATCCCTATGTGGAACTCGCTCACTGGCTGCATCAAATCCTGCAGCATCCCAATTCTGACCTGCATGCAATCATCAAGCATTTTGCACTCGACCCAGCGCGGGTTGCTAAGGATTTGACTGAATCGCTCGATCGTCTGCCGCGCGGAGCCAGTTCCATCACCGATCTGTCGGCTCACATCGAAGACGCCGTCGAACGTGGCTGGGTCTATGGAACCCTCAAGTTCGGAAAATCTCAGGTTCGAACCGGGTTTCTGATCGTCGGAATTCTCAAAACCAAGGCGCTCGCCCACGTTCTGTATGGGATCTCCGCCGAGTTCAAAAAATTCAAGGTCGATGAACTCGTCGACCACTTCGCTGACATCACCGCTCACTCACCTGAAGAGCAGTTGGGTGCCAACGACGGCCAAACGCTGACCGCTGCATCCGCCGATGGCAGTTCCGACGGCGGACTGGCACCGGCAGCGCTGGGCAAGCAACAAGCGCTGGCACAATTCACCGTGGACCTCACCGAACGAGCGGAGCAGGGGAAAATCGACCCCATCGTCGGCCGCGACGAAGAGATCCGGCAAATCGTCGATATCCTCATGCGGCGGCGACAGAACAATCCCATTTTGACCGGCGAAGCGGGGGTTGGCAAAACCGCAGTTGTAGAAGGATTGGCGCTGCGAATCGCGGCGGGTGACGTCCCGCCGCCACTGCAGGATGTGCGGCTGCGGATGCTCGATGTGGGGCTGTTGCAAGCCGGGGCGAGTATGAAGGGCGAATTTGAAAATCGCCTTCGCCAGGTGATCCAGGAAGTCCAAGCGTCGGAAAAACCGATCATTCTATTCATCGATGAAGCGCATACCCTGGTCGGCGCCGGTGGCGCTGCCGGGACCGGTGATGCGGCCAATCTCCTCAAACCCGCACTGGCCCGTGGCGAACTTCGAACGGTCGCAGCCACCACTTGGGCTGAATATAAGAAGCACATTGAGAAGGATCCGGCGCTGACACGGCGGTTTCAAACGGTGCAAATCAATGAACCGTCGGAAGAAAAGGCGATTCAAATGATGCGCGGTCTCGCGTCGACGCTCGAAGCGCACCACCGCGTGCAACTGCTCGACGAAGCCATCGAAGCGGCCGTGCGCCTGTCGCATCGTTACATTCCCGCTCGCCAATTGCCGGATAAGGCGGTCAGCCTTCTCGACACCACCTGTGCGCGGGTTTCCATCAGTCAGCACGCGGTTCCCGCGGAAGTGGACGATTCCCGCAAGCGGATCGCTGCCCTGCAGACCGAACTGGAAATCATCCAGCGCGAGCAAGCCGTTGGCGTTGAGACCGCTCAGCGAGCAGCCACCAATGCAGCAGCGCTGGAAGCGGAACAAACGCGATTGCATGAACTGGAACAGCGCTGGCAAGACGAAAAGGCGCTCGTCGATGAAATGCTACAACTGCGGGCGCGGTTGCGAGCGGAGACGGGCGTCGTCGACACTCTCCCCGATGACGCTGCCAGTAGTGACACGAACCACCAACAGGATGATCCCGAAGTGCTGCGAGCAGCGCTGCGTCAACTCCAAGCACAACTCGCCCGACTACAAGGCGAGCGTCCCTTGATTCTGCCTTCGGTCGATCAGCAAGCGGTCGGCAGCGTGGTGCAAGATTGGACCGGCATCCCCGTTGGGCGAATGGTCAAGAATGAATTGGAGACGGTGCTCCACCTGGCGGACAATCTGGAAAAGCGAATCATCGGCCAGCGCCATGCCCTGGACACCATCGCCCGCCGAATTCAAACCTCGCGGGCCGGCATGGATAATCCGCAAAAGCCGATCGGCGTGTTCATGCTCGCCGGTAGTTCAGGGGTCGGCAAGACGGAAACGGCCCTGGCGCTGGCCGAGATGCTCTACGGCGGAGAGCAAAATGTGATCACGATTAATATGAGTGAGTTCCAGGAAGCTCACACCGTCAGCACGCTCAAAGGAGCCCCTCCAGGATACGTCGGCTACGGCGAAGGCGGGGTGCTGACCGAAGCGGTCCGCCGCAGGCCTTATAGCGTGGTTTTACTGGACGAGGTTGAGAAGGCGCATCCCGATGTTCACGAACTGTTCTTCCAAGTATTTGACAAAGGCTGGATGGAAGACGGTGAAGGTCGAAAGATCGACTTCAAGAACACGTTGATCCTCTTGACCACGAACGTTGGCACTGAACTGATCATGAACCTCTGTGCCGATCCTGAATTGATGCCATCATCGGACGCGATCGCCGCTGCGCTGCGTGACCCCTTACTGAAGGTCTTCCCGCCAGCGCTGCTCGGCCGATTGGTGGTGATCCCGTACTATCCACTGAGCGACGAAATGATCGGTGCGATCGCCCGACTGCAACTGGGACGCATCCAAAAACGAGTCCAAAGTCATCATGGTGTGCCGCTGAGCTATAACGATGAAGTCGTCCGCTTGATTTCCAGTCGCTGTACCGAACTCGATAGCGGCGGCCGGATGATTGATGCGATCCTGACCAACACGCTCCTGCCAGCGATCAGCCAAGAGTTCCTCAAGCGGATGATCGACGGCCAGCCGATCCACGGCGTGCATATCAGTGTGTCAGGGCAGGAGTTCAGCTACACCTTCTCATAACCCGGTGTCGGACTACTTGAACCCAGCTCCTCATGCAGGAGTTCATGGTTGGTGAGAACCGGACGCTAACGGGCAATGCCGCCTACTTTGCACGCTGTAGAGTGGTTCTATCAGCCGGAGTGCGTTAGCACCCGGTTCCCGAGCACTGTAAATCCCAGCAGAACCGGACGCTAACGCGTGCCGGCTGATTGTATTTTGCCGAAGCTCATGTTCTGTGCTGCTTACCAGGAACCACGCGGGACACCATGACAGGCTGATTGAGGAAGGGCTCGGAATCGCTCAAGATTGGGCGGTGCCGGGACTGGCGACCGTTCTGTAGAAAGTTGCAACTTTTCGAGTACCGTGCTACGCTCGCTGTTCAAGCGAGATTAAACTGCGTAGACATTACGACCACTCCAGCTCCTTGCCTCAGCTCCGTCCCGCCGTCATCGTCGATCGCACAACACGGTCCGCTCCTGACCAGTGCATCGGTGCCTCGCCTCCTGAACCTTTCACGGACAACTTCTTGTGAAAAACCTCCTCCTCGTCGCCCGTTTGTGGTCAGCACGGATCTGCCGGACGGCGGTTCTCCTGGTTGCTTTTTTGGGGGCGGTGGTGGCGTCCGACAGCCACGCCGCCGAGCCGCGTTTGAAACTGGAAAAAGGTGACCGGATCGCCATCATCGGCAATACGCTGGCCGACCGGATGCAGCACGATGCCTGGCTGGAAACCTACATCCACGCGTTGTTTCCCGAGCATGACCTGACGTTTCGCAACCTCGGCTACCCCGGCGACGAACTCAAAATCCGACTGCGGGAAGAGAACTTCGGCGATCCGGACCAGTGGCTCACCAAAGTCCAAGCCGACGTGGTGTTCTGCTTCTTCGGATACAACGAGGCGCTGCGAGGCGACGCCGGACTTGCGACGTTTCGTACCGATTTGGCGGAAACGATCGATGGCATGTTATCGCAGACCTATAACGGCAAGACGGCTCCGCGGCTGGTGATGTTTTCACCGATCGCCCATGAAGATCTCCACAGTCCGCACCTGCCGGACGGGGCGGCCAACAATCGCAATCTCGCCAACTACACCGCCGCGATGCGGGAGGTTTGTCAGGCGAAGTCGGTTCCGTTTGTCAACCTGTTTCATCCGACACAGCGGCTTTATTCTGAGGCGGAACAACCGCTGACGATCAACGGTATCCACCTGTCGGAAGACGGCGGTCGGGCGTTAGCCGGCGTGATCACTGGCGAACTATTCGGCGAGGGGAAGCCGGCGCTCGATGAACCGTTGCTGGTGAAACTGCGGGAGGCAATCCAGGAACGCAACTACTACTGGTTCAGCCGCTACCGCGTGATCGACGGTTATAACGTTTTTGGTGGACGGTCGAAACTCGCTTGGTTCGGCCAGTCCAATGCGGACGTGATGATGCGCGAGATGGAAATCTTTGACGTCATGACCGCCAACCGCGACCGACGCGTTTGGGCGGCAGCCCGCGGCAGCGACTTGATTGCCAAGGATGACAACCTACCGCCAGAACTTGAAGTGCGGACCAACAAACCGGGCGACCAAGAAGATGGCAGCTTCTCCTACCTCGGCGGGGAAGAAGCGATCTCCAAGATGACGCTGGCCGAGGGCATGCAGGTCAATCTGTTCGCCTCCGAAGAGATGTTTCCGGAACTGGTCAACCCGGTCCAAATGGCGGTCGATCCCGATGGACACCTGTATGTCTCGGTGTGGCCCAGCTACCCGCACTGGAACCCGACCCAGCCGCGTACGGACCGGATCTTATGCCTGCGCGATGACGACGGCGATGGTGTGGCGGACCGCTGCGTGATCTTCGCCGACGAACTCAATAGTGTCACCGGGTTCGAATTCTGGGGCGGCGGCATGATCGTCGCCGCGCTGCCCGAACTGTGGTTCCTCAAAGACACCGATGGCGATGGCAAAGCAGACCTCAAGATCCGGATGCTCCAGGGGCTCTCCAGCGCCGACTCGCACCATTCGGCCAATGCGATGCTGCTCGGCCCTGACGGCTGGCTGTATTGGTCGCGGGGGATCTTCAATGTCGCCGCGATCGAGACGCCGACCCGCACCTATCGCTCGGGCCAATCGGGTGTCCACCGGTTCAATCCGCGGACGTTTGAGATGGAGTTTCACTTTCCGATCGGACCCAACCCGCACGGTGACGTATTTGATCAGTGGGGATATCAATTTGCCAACGATGGGACGACCGGCACGGGATCTTACATCAATATCGGTAAAGGGATTGGGAACAAGCACTGGTTTGAAAAACGCGTCCGCCCGGTGTCGGCTACTGGAATTCTGTCGAGCAGTCACTTTCCCGAAGCCAATCAAGGCAATTTCTTGATTTGCAATACGATCGGCGTCTTGGGAGTGCTGCAGCACGAAGTCAAGTACTCCGGCGCCGAGATCACTGCCGTTGAAGTCGAGCCGATTTTGCTGTCGGACGATCCCAACTTCCGTCCCAGCGATGTGGAGATCGGCGGCGACGGCGCGTTGTATGTCGCGGACTGGTGCAATGCGATCATCGGCCACATGCAGCACAACATGCGCGATCCCAATCGCGACAACCAACATGGCCGCATCTACCGTGTTACCTATAAGGATCGGCCGTTGGTGCAGCCGCTGCGTCTGAAGGACCAGCCAATTGCGAGCGTCTGTGACGCATTTTATGCCCAAGAGAACTCTGCCCGGTATCGCGCCCGGATCGAGCTCAGTGGTCGGGCAACCGCTGATGTCATCGAGCAGGTATTGGAATGGGCCGATGAACGCGATGTTACCAGCGCCGAGGATGCTCAGGCATTGTTAGAATGCTTATGGGTATTCGAGGAGCACCGGGTTCCGCAACCGGGGCTGGTGGCGACGGTGCTGCGGGCGGAGGAACCGCGGGTGCGGGCTGCCGCGGTGCGAACACTCGGCCACTGGGCAGGCCAGGTGCCGCAGTGGAGACCGTTATTGCTGCGAGCCGCTCAAGACGAGTCGCCGCTGGTCCGCGCCGAAGCGGTCAAGGCGGCCGCCGAGTTTTCGGGAATGGATGCGGCCGAGGTGCTGTTTCAGGTCATGAGCCAGCCGGTGGATCCAGAGCTGGAGACGGTGTTGAAATACGCCAGCGATCGCTTGGGAGTCGCCGAGCTGGTGCAAGCTGCCATCGGTGCAGGACACGCGTTATCGCCACCGGCGCTCACCTACGCACTCCAGCACGCACGGCCTGAGGACCTGGCGAAGTTGCCACCGTCGGCCGCAATTTATGAGGCGATCCTCAGCCGCAGCGATGTGCCGGTCGCCGTCCTCGGCCAATCACTCAGCGGGTTGGCGGAACTCAATCGGGTCAACCCCTTGGACCTCGCGCTGACGCTGCTGGAACAGCGCGATGCCAACCTTCAAGCCGATTCGCTGGCTGGCCTGGGGCAGTGGCTGCTTGAGCAACCTGTTAACGACTTCAAGCTGCAGCGTGGACGGATCGAACACCTCGCGCTGACCGGGAACGAGCCGCGCACGCGTCGCCTTGCATTTGGTTTGTTGATCCAAGCCGATGGCTCCGGCGGTGCAGCCTTTTATGCTGCCTCAAATCAGCCCGAGAGTCAGCGTGACCTACTGGCCGCGATTGCCACCCTTGGCGACAAATCGCTGCGGGCAGGTCTGTACCCTGAGCTTCGCAATTTGATCTTTGACAACGTGTCGACCAGCGAGACTTCTGGTGCAGCCTTGCTGGAGCAAACACCAGGGATCTATGTCGAGTTCTACCATCCCAATCCTCCCAACGTCGCGGTCGAGACACTCGACAAACTAACACCCAACGCGACCGGAGTCGCCCAGCAGATTGTGATGGACGTTCCTCAGCGCACTGAGGACGATGCGTTTGCGCTGCGGTTCACCGGAATGATTTCCGTTCCTCGCACGGGACAGTACACCTTTGCAACGAAGTCGGATGACGGCTCCCGCTTATACATCAACGATCGACTGATCGTCGATAACGACGGTCTGCATGGGATGCTGGAGCGGACCGGAACCATCGATCTGACCGCTGGCCTCCATAAGATTGTCGTGACTTATTTTGACAATGGGGGCGGTGACGGATTGGAAGTCACCTGGTCGGGCCCGCGTCTGCGGAAGCAAGCGATTGGTCCCGACCGGCTGTTTCTCATCAGCGGCGAAGAGTCGCTCCGCGATACCGCCATTCGTACCCTGGCGATGTTGCCAGGGCGGTATCAAGAAAAATGGAATGACCTGACGACGCTCATCAAAGGCGGCCACAGCCGGCCCGCGGCCATCAGCGTTTTGAAGACGATCCCGCCGGAGCAGCGTCCTGCCGAGGGCGCTGGCGATTTGGTCGACAATCTAATTGGATACCTGAGCGAACTGCCGCTGCAGATGCGCACCGGCCAGGCCGCCATGGAAACCATAGAGTTGGTCCGTTCACTGGCCGAGCGATTACCTGCTCAGCGGGCTGCCGCCATTCAGGCACGCCTGGAAAATCTGGATGTCCGCGTGATCGCCATCGGCACGGTGCAAGAGCGAATGATCTACGATAAGGAATTGATCGTGGTACAGGCCAGTAAACCGGTCGAGTTCCGATTTTCCAACACCGACTTCATGCCACATAATTTCGTGATCGTGCAACCGGGGGCACTCGAGGAAATCGGAGAACTGGCTGAGGCGACCGCTCGCGACGCCGACGCAAAGGACCGTCATTATGTTCCCAAGTCACCCAAGGTAATGCTCGCCAGCCGCATGCTGGAATCAGGTCAAAGCGAAGCGCTGCTGTTTGAGGCACCGAACCAGCCGGGCATTTACCCTTACGTTTGCACCTACCCGGGGCACTGGCGACGGATGTTCGGAGCGCTGTATGTGGTCGAGGATTATGACCAATATCAAGCCAACCCAGAGGCTTACCTGGCCGAACATCCGCTGGAGTTGCACGACGAGCTGCTGAAGTTCACTGCGCGCAACACTGATTGGCAGTACGACGAGCTGATCAGTAAACTGTCGCCGCTGCCGCAGGGGCGTTCATTCGAGGTCGGCCGCAATCTGTTCCGCGCTGCCAACTGCGTGGGCTGTCACAAGCTCGGTGGCGAAGGCCACGATCTCGGCCCTGACTTGACAACCATGGACGCGTCTCGGCACACGATCGAGCACATCCTTAGATCAACGGTAGAACCATCGGCGCAGATCGACGAGAAGTATCAGTCATTCAACTTTTTGCTCGATTCCGGCAAGGTGGTCACGGGCACGATCTTGGAAGAGACACCGGCGGAACTCAAGGTGTTGGTCGATCCGCTGGCGCGGCGCGATCCGATTACAATCGACCGGAATGAAATCGAGGAGCAGGTGAAGTCGCCCGTTTCCATCATGCCGGCTGGCTTGCTGAGCAATTTGACGGAAGAAGAAATCATCGACCTTGTGGCTTATATCTATGCCCGCGGCGATGAGAAGCACCGTCTCTATCATGCCGGACACCAACATCACGCCCATTAGTATCATGAGGTCTTATGTTCGCTTTGCTACCGATCCGCGGCAGACTCGCCAGCAGCCTCCGCGGGTTGTTACTGGGGCTGATGGTCACGGCCGGGCATGCGGAAGCTGAACCGGCCAAGGCGGTCGACGTGGCCGGAGCCGACGAGCCGCGCACCGCGGCGGAGGTTTACGGCGAGATGGTTCGGCCAACGCCTTGGCTGAGTCCTACCGACGAGTTGCGGAGCTTTCATCTGCCGCCCGGCTTTGAAATCCGGTTATTTGCATCCGAGCCGCAGATCGCCAAGCCGCTCAACATGGCGGTCGATGCGTCGGGACGGTTGTGGCTCACGCAGACGACGGCGTATCCGAAGCCGGCGGCGGCGGGCGGCAGCCCAACCGACGCCGTGATGGTGCTCGAGGACACCGATGGCGACGGCGCGGCCGACCGCGTGACAACGTTCGCAGACGGGCTGAACATCCCGATCGGTGTGCTGCCCTATGGCGAAGGGTGCATATGCTTCAGCATTCCCAATCTCTATTACCTGCGTGACACCGACGGCGACGGCATTTGCGACCGCCGCGATGTAATCTTGGGTCCGTTTGACACCAGCCGCGACACGCATGGAATGGTCAACTCACTGCGTGATGGCGGCGATGGTTGGATCTACGCCTGTCACGGATTCAATAATCGATCGACCGTTGCGGGGACCGATGGTCATGCCGTCTATTTAGAATCCGGCAACACGTTTCGTTTTCGTCCCGATGGCAGCCGGGTCGAACAGGTCACGCAGGGGCAGGTGAATCCATTTGGTATGACCCGTGATGACTGGGGCTATTGGTACTCGGCCGACTGCCATAGCAAGCCGATCACCCAACTGATTCCGGGCGCCAGTTACCCGAGCTTCGGGCGGCCGCATGATGGACTTGGATTTTTGCCGCCGACGGTGGAGCATCTGCACGGCAGCACCGCGATCTCCGGGGTGCTGTACATCCCGACCGATTCACCGCTGGTGCCGCTGCGTGGCCAGATGCTCAGCGGCAACGTGATGACTTCCAGACTCAATCGCAATCTGCTGACCTATCAAGGCGCGACCGCGCGGGGGCAGGAGCTGCCTGATTTCTTAACCTGTGACGACCCTTGGTTCCGCCCGGTCGATCTGCAGATGGACGAGCAGCACAATCTCTATGTTGCTGACTTTTACAATAAGATTATCGGGCATTATGAGGTTCCGCTGGAGCATCCGGATCGCGACCGCACCAGTGGCCGGATTTGGCAAATCCGCTACCTCCCGGCGGCTGAGAACGTCATCGATCAGGACTTAGAATCGGCCACCATTCGCGCCGTCCGGCAGTCACCTAATGCCCCCAAGGCGCTGATCGACCGCTTGCGGTCCAGCGGTGAGCGGGAACGGGTCCAGCTTCTTGCCGCGGCGGGAGAATTGAAGGCCTGGCCGGCGCCGCTGCATCAGGCGGTGCTACTGTGCCTGGACGCGGACAACCCACATGTGGTGCGAGCGGCGGCCGAAGCGCTCGGCAGGGTCGATGCTGATGCGGAAGATGTTGGGTTGCTCGCTCAGCGGCTGCTCGATGTCAGCAGCGATGATCCGGTGCTGCGCCAAACGTTGCGGATCGCGATACGCAATCGGCTTAGCAGTGCCTCCGCCGACTCGCCGCTCTGGAATGAGTTGCTGAGCGAACGGTCCACGGCAGCGATCGATGATGAAATCGTATCGATCCTGGTCGCTGTCCGGCGCGAACACGTGGTCGAGCCGGTTCTGCGATACTTGCAAAACAACCCACAGTCACCGCAGCGGGGCGAATTGATTCGACACATCGCCACGCATGCTGGCCCGGCGACGCTCGATCGCGTCGTCCAGCGGGCGCGGGAGATCGCGGGCCAGTCGGTGAATGAGCAGAATGAGTTGCTCGCTGCGCTGTACGCTTCGCCGGGCCGCAGGACGCTGGAATCGCAGGCGGTCGATCCGCTGCGCCAGTGGGCCGTGCAACTCGCTCAGCAGGTGTTCGAGCAATTCACCGACTCGGCGCAGAACCAAGAACGCGTAGTGGCCTGGTCAACCAATGACGGAGAGCCTTGGGCGGATCAGCAGCGGCAGGCTCAAGATGGCGGAGCGATGCTGCTGCGCAGCAGTCACACGCGTGGTGAAAGCTATGTTGGCACGCTGGTTTCCGATCCGTTTCCGGCCCCCCCAACGCTTGGTTTTTGCCTGGCCGGGCATGCGGGAACGCCGCCTGGCCCCGCTCACGACCGCAATCATGTGCGGCTGGTGCGAGTCTCTGATGGTGCGGTGCTGCGTCAGGCGGTGCCGCCGCGTAACGACGTGGCCCGGCTCGTGCGTTGGGATTTAGCGGACATCGCTGGCCAAGAGGTGAGGCTCGAATGTCACGATGGCGACGCTGAGAACGCTTATGCCTGGATCGCAATCGGCGGGTTTGAGCCGGCGTGGCTCGACGAAAGTTCCGCGCTTGCGAACCTGCGTACCGGACTGCAGTGGGTGCGACAGATGCAACTGCGTGAACTGCGCGAGCCGCTAGAGCAACTGCTGCAGAGCAGTCGCTATTCGCCATCGATTCGCCTGGAGGCCGCGATCACGCTGGCAGAGACCGAACGGTCGCGGCACTGGGAAGCAGTGCTCGCCGGGTTCCAATTGAGTGCGCAACTGGCTGCCTCGGCCGACGTGGCGATCGAGCAGTTCTTGATCTCGAGGTCAGCCAGCAGTCCAGAAATCGCCGAAACGGCACTGGACGAAGCCTGCCAGTGGTTGACGTCGCACCTATCGGCTCAGGAGGAGCTGCAGTTTGCGAGGAACTGGACGCAGCGGGGCGCGGCGACCGAGCGGTTGTTGCGACTGTGTGAACTCGGCTGGGTCAGTCGCTCCGTGCTGATCGACGAACAACTCAGCAGCGTGCTGCGGACGCAGATGGACAAAGCGGCTCAGCAGCGGTGGCAGAAGTTGACTGCCGGGCTTGAGCCGCTCGATCGCGAGCAGCATCAGCGGCAACGCGAGTTGGTGGCGCAGGTAGAAACGCTGTTGGCCGATCGCGCTGCCGGTGGCGAGATGTTTACCCGGCACTGCGCCGCCTGTCATCAGTTGCGCGGCGCGGGCTCGATCATCGGTCCCCAGCTCGACGGTGCGATTTCGCGGAGCACGACTCGGCTCATCGAAGATATTATCAGTCCCGATCGTAACGTCGACGAAGCGTTTCGGACGACGAGTTTATTATTGGATGATGGGCGGGTGGTTGTCGGCATGATCCAATCCGAAAACGAAACATCGATTACACTGGCCGACGCGGCGGGTAAAACCATCGTGGTCCAGAGCGATGCGGTGGAAACCCGCGTGGAGTCGGAGCGATCGCTGATGCCCGGGAACTTTGCTGAAGTCCTGACTGCGGCCGATCTGGCGCACCTGTTGGCGTACCTTCGCCAGCCGTAAGCCGATCCGCGGCAGCATACCTTTCGTTCCTCAGGTACGTGCCCCTCAGAGAATTATCCGTAAAGGTTAACATGCAAAGAACGATCGCGAGTCGGTATTCCTGGCATCAGATGCTGCTGCTGGCACTGTGCATGAGTGTGCAAGGTTTTGTACCGATCACGGCGGTTTGGGCCCAGGGCTCAGAGCCTAACAGCGCGGCTGCTGAGGAACCGAGCACGGTGCTGGAGCGGTTCGAGCCGCTGTCGCCGCAACAGGCGATCGCCGCCTTTGATGTCGCTCCCGGATTTCGCGTTGAATTGGTCGCAGCCGAGCCGCTGGTGATCGATCCGGTAGCGTTCTGCTTCGATCCCGCCGGCAGGTTGATCGTCGTCGAGATGCGCGGTTACAGCGAGCGGGCCGACTCGATGACCGGGCGTGTGCAGCGCTTGACCGACCGTGACGGCGATGGGCAGATGGACCACGTCGAGACACTTGTCGATGGACTGTCATGGCCGACCGCCGTGCAGTGCTGGGGTGAAGGGATCATCGTCGGCGTCGCTCCCGATATCTTGTATTTTTCGGTGAAGGACGACGCCCAGGGCCGAGCGGTTGTCGGACCAGCAGAGAAATGGTTCAGCGGATTCAGCCGCTCCAATGTCCAAGGGATCATGAATAGTCTCCGCTGGGGACCGGACCTGCGGTTGCACGGGGCGAGCAGCAGCAACGGTGGCGACATCAGCGGGATCACACTGGAACAGCCGCTGCGGTTGGGTCGCCAAGACTTTTCGATCGATCCCCGCGACCGCGCCTTCCGCGCCGTCGCTGGCGGCGGCCAACACGGAATGGACTTCGACTCCTGGGGCAACAAATACGCCACCAGCAACAGCGACCACTTGCAACAGGTGCTGATGTTGCCGGCCGTGGCAGGCCGCGCGCAGCGATTTGCCAACGTCCCACCGCTGCGGCGCAGCATCGCTGAAGACGGCCCGGCGGCGGATGTCTACCGCAGTTCGCCCGTCGAACCGTGGCGGCTGCTGCGAACGCACTTGCGCGTCAGCGGTCAGGTGCCGGGAGTCGTCGAAGGCGGTGGCCGAGCGGCCGGGTACTTTACCGGCGCAACCGGCGTCCACATTTACCGTGGCGACCAGTGGCCCGATCGGCCCGAACAGCTCGCCTTGGTGTGCGATGTCGGCGGCAACCTGGTGCATCGCAAGCGGCTGGATGATACCGGATTGTGGCAGGTCGGCCGGCGGATCGATGACCAAACCGAGTTTCTGCGTTCCTCCGACACGTGGTTTCGCCCGGTACAGCTCGGCGATGGCCCTGACGGGACGCTCTACGTGGCCGACATGTATCGCGAAGTGATCGAGCATCCGGCGAGTTTGCCGCCGGTGATCAAGTCGCAGGTCGACCTGAACAGCGGAAACGATCGCGGCCGAATTTGGCGCGTCGTCGCTGACAACGCGCCGCTGCGTCGCCAAGTCGAGCGGCTCGATACGCTGGCCTCGCCGGCGCTGGTCGAGTTCCTGCAGCATCCCAACGAGTGGCAGCGGCGGACCGCCGCGCGGCTGCTGGTCGAACGGCAAGATGCCCAGGTCGCGACCGCACTGAGCGAACTGGCCAACAGTGCCCAGCGGCCGCAAACACGGCTCGAAGCGCTGGCGGTCTTGGCACTGTTGCCCGGTGGAATCGAACCACCGGTGAGCGTCGCTGCGCTGACCGATGACCACCCGGCGGTGCGCCGTCGGGGCGTTGAAATCGCCGCGGCACAAGGAACCGAACTGACAGCGGAACAGGTTGAGCGACTGGCGGCGGATGACCAGATCACGGTGCGATTTGCGTTTGCCTACGCCGCAGGGGCGCTGATCCCCGATGCCCAGCGACGTGCCGACACGCTGGCTGCCATCGCCTTGCGTGATCCGGCGGATCCCTGGATCCGCTGGGCGGTCGAAGGTTCGCTCGGCGACGCAGCGCCGCTGTTCTTTCAGCGCGTGCGACCGGCGCTCGAGGCGCAGCCCCAGGCGAACCGTTTGGCGTGGTACCAATCGGTCAGTTGCCAGTTGTTGGCCAGCGGCCAATCGTCCACGGTCGAGCGGTTGGTCGAGATTCTGCGATCGGACAATGTCGCTGCTGCAGATCGCGAGTTGCTGTTTCAGGCGGTTGTGTCGCAATTAGGGGGCATCCAGCCTGCGGGCGGCGGCGAGTCGCTTGCCGGCTGGGCCCGAGGACAGATCGCGCCGGAATTGTGGGAGCGTGCCCAGCGCCGCGATGGCCGCTTGGCTCAAGCCAGGCCGGCACTGCAGTTGGTCGGCTGGGCGGGAGGCCCAGCGGCACAGCGGCTGCTGGAAAGCTTGCTGGCTCCGGCCCAGTCGCCAAGCGTGCAAACGGCGGCGTTGGAAACACTTATCGGCAACGATCCAGCGGCGATTGAGTTGGTCATCGAGCGGCTGCCAGGACTCACGCCCGCCACTGGCCAGGCTGCCTTGGCCGCCTTGGCCTCACGGGTGGAAGGACAATTAGCGATCGCTCAGGCACTCGATGCCGGCTCGCTCGCTGCGGAAGCGCTGCAGGCCGACATTAAAGGATTGCTCCGCGAATCGTTAAATCCGGTCGTCAAACAAGCGGCCGAAAAGCATTTTGTCCAATCGCCGCTCGTCGCCAGCGGTGAGCTCTACGAAACCTATCATCAGACGCTGCATCAAGCCGGCGACCTGGCGACAGGCAAGGCGGTCTTCAATCGTGTCTGCGCCAGTTGCCATCAACCTGAAGCCGGTCGCACGCGCGTGGGGCCAGACCTCGTTACCGTCGTGGAGCAGCCTAAAGAGCAGATCCTGCTGTCGATTCTCGATCCCAACCGGGAAGTCGATGCGCGGTATGCTACCGTGCAGGCGATCACGCACGCGGGACAGATTTTCGCTGGTGTGGTCACGGCAGAAGCGGACAGCAGCATCACGATCGTCGATAGCCAAGGGGTCGCCCATGCACTGCCGCGAATCGACATCGACGAGTTGCAAACGTCCAAGAAATCGTTGATGCCCGAAGACTTATCCAAAGAAATCGATGCCTCGCAAATGCGTGACCTGATCAGCTACCTGGTCAGCCTCAGGCCCGCTTCAACCGAAAAGAGTACCGATGGCTCACGTTAGACAGACGCTGCAGGCCGTCATCCTCAGCCTGCTCGTGATGCCTGCCGGCGCAGCGCTAGCAGCGGAGCAGCTCAAGGTCGGTTACTTTGAGATCGATGCCTCGCCGCCGATCGGTTCGCCATTGGCCTATGATCCGTGCATCGAGGTGCTCGATCCGCTGTCGCTGCGCGGGATTGTGATCGTCGGCGCGGGCGATCCGATCGTGATGTGTGCGGTCGACTGGATCGGGATCTCCAACGGTTCGCATCAAACACTCAAACGGCAACTCGCTGCCGCGGCCAGGTCGCAGCCGGAGCGGGTTGCAGTGCATGCGCTGCATCAGCACGATGCGCCGCGTTGTGATTTTTCCGCCGCCAGCCTGCTGGCGCATCACGGGATCGAAGACTCGTTCTTTGACGTCCCTTGGACGCGAAACGTGTTTGACCGCGCCGCGGTAGCGGTCCGGCATGCAATCGAACAAGCGAAGCCGTTCAATGCGGTCGGTGTGGGGATGGCGGAGGTCCATGAAGTGGCCTCCAACCGACGCTTGTTGGGTGAAGACGGGAAAGTCGTTGCCACGCGGTTCACCGCCTGTCGTGACCCAGAGCTGCGAGCGTTGCCGGCCGGCACGATCGATCCGCACTTGCGCTCGATCAGCCTGTGGATGGACGACCAGCCGCTGGTGGTGCTGACGTATTACGCAACGCATCCGCAGAGTTATTACCGCACCGGCAAGGCTAATCCGGATTTCCCTGGTTACGCACGCAATGCCCGCCAGCAAACGACCGGAATCCCACACGTCCATTTCAACGGTGCCGGCGGCAACATCGGGGCCGGCAAATGGAACGACGGGTCGCCCGAGAATCGCCAGGTGCTGAGCGATAAAGTGGCCGCCGCGATGCAGCAAGCGCATGAGGCGACCCAGCGGCAACCGATCACCGCACAGGACATCGGCTGGGTTTCGGTGCCGGTGCAGTTGCCGATGGCCAAGCATCTGAACGATGCACAGCTCGTCGCGCAGTTACAGCAACCCGACGCGGCGCCAGCGAGTTACTTGCAGGCGGCGACGCAGCTCGCCTGGCTCAGGCGTGCGGCGCTCAAGGATCCGATCGACGTTTCCTGTCTGCACCTAGGGACAACCCGCGTATTACACCTGCCGGGCGAATTGTTTGTCGAGTATCAGCTCAGCGCTGCCCAGATGCGGCCTGACTTATTCGTGGCGATGGCAGCGTACGGCGATTATGGACCGGGATACATCGGCACCGAGATCGCCTACGAGCAAGGCGGGTATGAGACGAGTCCGGCGGCTTCGCGGGTCGCCCCCCAGGTCGAACGGGTATTGGTCGATGCGGTCAGGGGGCTGCTGGACGTGGCGGCCCCGGTGGGGCCGCTTGGCATTCCGCGCACCGACCTGTAAATCTAAGCGATTCGTCGCGGTTTTGCCGCTTTCCGCATCCGGCCGCGGAACCCCTCCGGCCGTTCGCGGTTACAATAGTAGGCCCGGCGGCCCTGCTGTTCGCCTCGCCCACCGTCCACTCCTACCTTTGATAGCTTGAAACATGAACCGCTATTGCTCTGCTGGCTCACGGTCCACTTTGCCCTCCGCACCGAGACGCCCCTCGCGTCGTGCCGCTGATCGAGCCGGCTTTACGCTGTTGGAACTGTTGCTCGTGCTCGCGATTTTGGTCGTGCTCGGCGGGATCGTGATGGTCAACTTTGGCGGCGCCCAAGACAACGCCAACGTCAACTCCACGATCACGCAGCTCAATTCGCTGAAGCAGTCGGTGCAGATGTATCGGATCCAGATGAACACGCTGCCCCAGTCGCTCGACGAGCTGAAAGACGGTCCGAGCGACTCCGCCAAGAAAGCCAAATGGACCGGAGCGATCATCGACAGCATCCCCGACGATGCTTGGGGCAATCCGATCAAATACGAGCGCAAAGGCAACACCTACGAAATCCGCAGCGGCGGACTCGACGGGCAAATGAACACCGACGACGACATCATCGTCTCGTCGAGCTAGGTGGTCGATGCGCACCCTTCCTTCCCGCGGTACAAGTAACGGAGCACCCCCGCGCGGATTCACAATCGTTGAGCTGTTGCTGGCGCTGGCGATCCTGGTCACGCTCGCCGCGATCGTGGTCCCCTCGTTCACCTCGCTACTCGCTGATCGCCGCGTCGCCCGCGCCGGCGATCAACTGCGAGTCGAAATGATGCAGGCCCGTTTGGCCTCGATGCGCAGCGGCCGCACCTACCTGTTGCAGCTCCAGAGCGGAACCAACAACGTCCGCATCCGACCGTGGGTGGATATGAACGACATGACCGAAGCGACCGATCAAACCGGCGGCTCCTCGGCACTGCTGACCGGCGGCAACGTGGTTGGCGGGACGATGCAGGCGGTCGATACCGAGCAAGAGACGCGGTCCGTCGAACTGCCCGAGACGCTGGTGGTTTCCGACGTCCGCGTCCAGTCCTCGCCCCGCAGCTTCATGATCGAATCGCAGACCCAAGGTGAATCGACCGACGGCTGGAGCCAGCCGATTCTGTTCTATCCCGACGGCAGCACCAGCACTGCGGCGGTGACGATGAACTCCGCCGGGGCCGGCCGGATCATCGTCATCCTTCGCGGGCTGACCGGCGAAGTGACGGTAACGGATGTGCTGGCCGCCGATCCCAACGAGGTCGCCAATTGACTGCTCGACGCGGCTTTTCACTGCTAGAAATCTTGCTCGCCCTGGCGATCCTGGGCGGTTCGCTCGGCGTGTTGTCGCAGATCGTGATCACCGGTGGCACCTCGGGCCGCAGCGCGCAGGAACTGGCGATGGCGCGGCTGCTGTGCCAATCGAAACTGGCGGAACTCCTCGCCTCCGATGTGACTCCGACCGCCGTGCCCAGCTCCCCGCTGGCCTCCCCGGACTCGGCCTCGGACACCGTCTTCAGCTATGCGGTCGAGATCGCTCCGGCGGCGATGGACGGCTTGCTGGCACTCCGCGTTTCGGTCCAGGCCGAGGATGCCGACGGCGGCCCGGCACTGGCCAGCTACAGCCTCGTTCGCTGGATCATCGACCCGGCGTTGGGCCTGGAACAGGCGGAGGCCGAGGCGCAAGCTGCCAAAGCCGATGCGGATGCCGCCGCGGCGTCGAGCAGTTCCTCGGCCGGAGGAGCACCGCTATGAGGCGTGGCTTTACGATTCTCGAAGTCGTGCTGACGCTCTCGATGGCCGTGGTGTTGATGTCACTGGTCGGCGTGACGCTGCAGTTTTACGCCCGCAACATGAACGTCCGCGACATGGATGTGCGGCGGATTCAGTTGGCGGCGTCGCTGCTGCAGATGCTGGCCGACGACCTCCGCGCGGCGGTCTACAGCGAGCCGTTCGACGCTTCGACGCTGGAAGCGTTTCTGGCCTCAGCAGCCGGCGGTGAAGTCGCCCAAACGCTCGATCCGGCGGCCAGCGAAGTGCTCGGCTTGGGCAGCGGCGAATCGCTGCTGGAAGAACCGGCGATGGAGACCGAGACGCTGGACCTGCAGAACTCGATGTTGACGCTCCGCCGGCCGGGGATGATCGGCAATCAGTCGGAGATCCAGTTCGACATCAGCCGGTTGCCGCGGCTGGAGCAGTGGCAACAGACACTCGGCGATTCACCGGCCGAAGTCGCCGACGTGCCGAGCGATCTGAAAACGGTGACTTATTACGTGCAAGCGGTCGGTGCGGTCGGCGGCGTCAGCGATCCGCTGCAAGAGTATCTACCGGCGGAATCGCTGGCAGAGAACACGACCGCTCCCGGCGGGTTGGTACGGCGGGAACTCGATCGGGCGGCTAACAAATGGGCGATGGAATCAGGCGGAATCGCCGGAATTCTGGCGACCGGTGAATTGCTGGCCGCTGAAATCTTGGCGGTCGAGTTCTCGTATTTCGATGGGATCCAGTGGCAGATGTTCTGGAACAGTGACGATCGGCAAGCGCTGCCGGTCGCGATCCAGATCAAGCTCACCTTGGGCGACCCGCCCAGCGGCGAAGCGGTTGCGGAGTCGACCGAACCGGCCGCGGAGCCCCGCGTGTTCACGCAGATCATCTCGTTGCCGGCGGGCCGGGCGGCGCCGCTGAATACGCTTTCGACGGAGCCGCTGTGATGAGAACAACACCTCAGCCGGTTCGCCGTGGCGGCTTCTTCTTGGTCGTCGTGCTGGTCGTCGTGGCCGTCGCCACGCTGGCCGCCTATTCGTTCACCGAGACGATGCTGGCTTACGATGAGGCCACGCACCTGGCGAGCGATCGGGTGCAGACCCGCGCAGCGGCCGAGTCGGGAATCGAGATGACGCGGCGGATCCTCGCCCAGCCCACTGAATCCCGCGACGCCTCGGGCGGCGTGCAAAACAATGCGATGCTGTTTCAAGGGATTACGGTCGTGGCACCCGCTGACGATGGTCGAGCGGTCAATTTTTCGATCGTTGCTCCAGGGATGGACGAGACCGGCAGGCTCGCCGGCGTGCGGTTTGGCCTGCAAAACGAATCGGCCAAGCTCAACGTCAACGCGTTGATTGCACTGGAGGAAAGCTCTGACCTGCTGATGCCAGCGATGGCCGTTGCCAGCGCGCTGGGCGGCGACACGGCCGGCGGGCTGCTCGAATCGGCCGGCGGATTGGATGCAGCGGCCAGCGGCGAGATGAGCCTCGCGCAGTCGTTGTTGATGACGCTGCCGGGGATGAGCATCGACATCGCCGATGCGATCCTCGACTGGCTCGACGAAGATGAAGAGCCGCGGCCGTATGGCGCCGAGCTGGAATATTACACGACGCTGCCGACGCCCTACGCGCCGAAGAACGGGCCGATCGAGAGTGTCGAAGAATTGCTGCTGGTCCGCGGAGTCACGCCGCAGTTGCTGTTCGGCGTCGACGCTAATCGCAATGGGGTGGTCGATGCTGGCGAGCAGCAGATGTCGATGGTCGACATCGGCTCGATGTCATCGCTTGGCTGGGCCTCGTTCCTGACCGTGCATGGCCAGGAAGCGAACCGCCGGCGCGACGGCACGCCGCGGATCAACATCAATCAAGATGACCTGGAACTGCTGTACGACGAGCTGAGCGCGGCAATCGATAACGCTGATTTCGTCACCTTCATTCTCGCGTATCGAATCGCTGGCCAGCCCGCCGGTGGCGGGGCGGCCGGAGCGCTGGCTGCAGGCGGCCAGGGCGGGGCAGGGCAGGGCAGCGGGGCAGGGCAGGGCAGCGGGGCAGGGCAGGGCGGCGGACAGGCGGGCGGCGGGCCGTCAGGAGGTGGGCAGTCAGGCGGCGGGCAACCGAGCGGCGGTGGGCCGGGCGGCCAGAGCAACACTCCGTTCTGGACCGCCGACGCGTTTGACGACCTCGATTTGACCGGCGGCGGCGGGACCAACTTCTCGCAAATTCTTGATCTGATCGATGCCACGGTTACGATTGGCGAGGGTGCCAGCGGCCAAAGTTATCGCTCGCCGTTCACCTCCGATCCGATTCAGATGGCGGCCTACTTACCGCTGCTGATGGAAGCGTTGACGACGCAGAGCTACGACAAGATGCCGGGGCGGATCAACATCAACGAGTGCCCGGTCGAGCTGCTGTATGGGATTCCGGGACTCGATGCCGATTCGGCCGCAGCGATCATCGAGGCGCGGAGCCAGCCGAGCGATTCAGAAAATCGATTGTACGAAACCTGGCCGCTGGCCGAGGGCTTAATCACACTGGAGACAATGCGGACGCTGATGCCGCTGGTCACCGCCGGCGGCGATGTGTATCGCGCCCAGGTGATCGGCTATCACGAAACGACCGCCTCCTTCACCCGGTTGGAGGTGGTGATCGATGCCACAGGTATCAACCCGAAAGTGGTGCAGTATCGCGACTTGTCGCATCTGGGCCGCGGGTTCGATCTGTCGGTGCTCGGCATCCGCCACTTTATTCCTGATGGAAACTGAAACGAGAACATGGCTAACCTGATTGCGATCGACTGGGATTCGCACGAGCTGCGGGCGGTCACCGGCCGATCCAGCTCAGGCGGATTGACGGTCACCGACACCGCCACGCTGCCGCTGCAAGGCGGCGATGACGCAAGCGTGGTCTCGGCCGCGCTGAATGAGTTGCTCGGCAAGCTCGGGGTGAACAAGAGCAAGTACAAACTGCTGGTGGCGATCGGCCGCGGCAAGGCGGAACTGCGTCAATTGACGCTGCCGCCAGTGCCTGAGAATGAATTGCCAGGCATGGTCCGCTTCCAGGCGCTGCAGAGCTTCAGCACCGCCGGAGATGCGGTGGCGGTCGACTACCTGCCGATCGAAGCGACCGCAGGTTCCACCTCGGTGATCGCCGCTGGTGTGGCTCCGGCGACGATGAAACAGATCGAGCAGATCGCCGAAGCGGTGTCGCTGGAACTCAAACGCGTCGTCTTGCGACCGGTCGCGGCCGCGGCGTTGTTCAGCTTGAAAAATCGCCTTGATCAGCAAGCGGAAGGCGACTGCGTGCTGGTCGACTTGTTGGCCGACGACGCGGAAATCGTTGTCTTTCGCAAAGGCAAGCTGATCTTCGTGCGGTCGGTGCGGATGCCCGAACAGACAAAGGGCCGGACCTCACAGATCGCTGGGGAAATCCGCCGCAGCTTGATGGCCTGCGGCACCGACGCGGCGACCGGCGTGCAGCGCGTGGTGATCTGGGGACAGGCCAAGACGCATGAGCATGAAACGCAGCAACTGCGCGAGTTGCTCAAATGTGAAGTCGAGACGCTCGATCCGCTGCAGCTTGTCGAAGTCGACGCGCGACGCTCGGGTTACTCAGCCGGCGAACACACCGGCCGCCTGGCACCGCTGATCGGCGTGCTGGTGGGCGACGCCGCCGCGGAAGCAACCGATCATCAGAGCGCGGTGCTGGTTGACTTTCTCAACCCTCGGAAGGCGGTGGAGGTCCAAGATGACAAGCGGCTGTGGATCGGCCTGGGCGTGGCTGCCGCGGCGGTGTTGCTGCTGCTCGGGTTTGGCGCCTGGTGGTCCTTGCGAGCGGGCACGGAGCAGATTGCCGCTCGCCAAGCCGAACTGAACGCGCTGCGGCCCCAGGTCACAGCGGCCGAAGAGAGCCTGACGCGGACCGAGCGGGTGGATCAGTTTCTCGATTCCAGCGTCGTCTGGCTCGACGAATTCCGCCGCCTGGCCGCCAAAATGCCGCCGGCCGAGCAGGTGATCGTCAAGAACGTCTCGGCGGTTTCGTTGCCGCGCGAAGGCGGCGGCCGGATCGTCCTTAACGGCGCCGCGACCTCACCGACGACGGTCGACGAGATGGAGTCGGCATTGCGGGACGAGGAGCACAGCGTGAGCGGCAGCGGGACAAGCGATCTCGGAGAGAAAGAAGCCTACCGCTGGGGATTCGCACAGACGCTGACGATCGTCCCCGAAGCGATCCGCCGCCAACGGTACGAAGCGTTCGCCGCCGTGGCCGAGGAAGATGAAGCAGCCGAATCAGCGGAAGACGATCCAGCGGCACCCGAGACGGACGCGGCCGATGCTGATGCGGCTGAACCGGCTGAGGATCAGCCGGCTGATAACTTTCAAGTGAATGAACCCGCACCGAACGAGGCCGCTGAGGCGGCGGTGCAGCCCGAGAGCAGCGCCAGCGCCACGGCAGCCGCACCACAAGATTCGCCCCCAAACACGGTCGAGCAGGGTTCCGCAGCGCCCCCGCAGAACGCTCCTGAACAGTCGCTGCCTGAGACTGACGCGACCGAGGACGGACCAACGACATGACACCCAGAGAAAAAGTACTGACCTATGGCGTCGGCGGGATCTTGCTCCTGGCCGGCTGCCAATACATCTGGATGCAGTATCGGACGGCCGTCGACAGTCGTCAGACCCGAGTCGCTGCGCTGGATCAACAAATCTTCGACGCCCGCGAAAAACTGCTGCAGGGAGCTTACGCCGATCGCATGTTCGGCGAATACCTGGTGCGGTCGCTGCCGAGCGATCCCGAACGGGCACGGGCCGATTACACGCGGTGGTTGTATGAGATCATCACGCTGGTCGACCTGCGCGATGCCTCGGTCAAGTTCGTCAACACCATGCCTGCCGGCGATCTCTACCAACTGCACGGCTTTCGCGTGAGCGGCAAGACTGATCAGCGCGGTTGGCTGGAACTGATGCACCTGTTCTACAACAAAGACCACCTGCACCGGATTTCAGACTTGCAGGTGCGCCCTCACCGCGAAGGTGGCCTGGCGATCGATATGCGCGTCGACGTGGTTGGGCTCAACGCCGCCTTACCTGACTTGCCGTCGCCCGAGGCCCCCTCGCCACTGGTCGACTCGTTTGTTTCCTATGAAGAACCGATCCTCAATCGCAATTTCTTCTCACCGCCCAATCTGCCGCCGCGGTTTACCAGCCCTTCGACCCTGACGGTCAATGTGGGTGAATCGGCGAACGTGAGCCTGCAGGCGGAAGATCCTGAAAACGATCGGCTGCGATATTCCGTCGTCGGTGATCCGCCGGCGGGACTGGAACTCGACTCGAGCAGCGGTTCGATTCGCTGGCGCCCCGACGCGCAGGGAACTCATCAGTTGGTCGTCCGTGTCAGCGATGATGGCTATCCGATTCAGTCCACCGAGCAGCGGTTTGAAATCGCCGTCGTCGACCCACCGCCACCGCCGCAAACGGAACCCGCCGGCTTTGACGACGCGACGCAGACGGTGCTGACCGCCTTGGTGCAGGGCAGTGGCGACTGGACCGCGTGGATGAACGTCCGCACCCAAGGGACGACGCTCAAGCTGCGTCCCGGCGACACGTTCGACATCGGCCGCTTGTCGGGAACCGTGGTCGAAGTCAACGCCCGCTTCGTCACCCTGGAGATCGATGGCAAGCGATTCGAACTGCGCCCGGCAGGCAACCTCGCCGAAGCCGCCCGCTCCGCGGTCGAGTAACCATCAGCAAACACTCGAGCGCACAGCGTGGTCGATCGCTCCGCCGATCGATTACGAGAAACACAGAGTGGTCGATCGCTCCGTCGATCGATTGAAAGGGGAGTGCAGGATCGCCTGCGTCCGCGAACCACTCCGCATCTGAGCCATAGCGTTTGGCCGCGTAACGAGCTTCGCAGTGATGACAAGCTGGTCAAGAACGATTGGATGTGAATCACATCTGACCCGCCTCCCATAGCAGACCGCGTTTTTTTTGACAGGATGGCAGGACTGACAGGAGTCAGATCCATCTGCCCGATCATTGAAAAGAAGGTTTCACAAAGTCAGCATCGGCCAACCCAAACCAGCTCACCCTCTTCCTCCCGTCCACCCCATCCTGTTCATCCTGTAAATCCTGTCCCAACGTAAGCATGCTCAAGCAATCCACCAGCAAGTAGAGCATTGCGACAGTCACGCCTACTTCCTTGGAACGATTGGTGCCAGCCACTTTGAGGATCGGCGCAGTCACTGTGTATCTGAGCCCTTGTGTAGCTGCTGGCGAACGGAAGGAACGATTGGTGCCAGCAGAACGATTGGAACGATTGGTGCCAGCCATTTTGAGGATCGGCGCAGTCACTGTGTATCTGAGCCCTTGGAACGATTGGTGCCAGCCACTTTGAGGATCGGCGCAGTCACTGTGTATCTGGGCCCTTGTGTAGCTGCTTGTGGTCCACGGCTTCGCTTGTAGTCAGGCTTCAGCGGGAGGCTGGATTGGCAGGTAGCCCATGCGCAGCTGCCTTGCTGAACACAGTTCCACCGGATGGGATGGCCACAGATCTAGCCTCATGGGCTGTTGCCATCAAACCGTACATCGCCGCCGGATCACTCCACAACTCATGTGGCTGCGAAGAATGCCCTCGCGGTCTTCTGCCCGCGGTACCAACTGCGCCCCTGCCGCTGAGCATCCGCGGCCATCGCCGCGGACGAACCGGCGCACGCGCCACGGCCAAAGTACTTTTTAAAATTCCACACCAGCTCGCGCCACATCGAGGCCTCGATCCCCAGCGAGGTCAGCACCG